>FRDC01004954.1_pt1 | contig 62743 bp, 84 predicted proteins | sample 1106171 | NCBI WGS metagenome assembly FRDC01 (sample SAMEA3930566, study PRJEB13176) | freshwater metagenome | biome: Drinking water system; feature: drinking water; material: water | place: Singapore | collected 2014-12-20 | reverse complement strand
CCGTCACCTCCTCCATCATCGCCCGCACGGCGTCCAGATCGGGGGCGGTCATGCGAACCGCCCTCCGTAGCTGAATTTGCGATGAACGCGGACGCCGAACAAAACAAGCATCCATTCCCGGCATCCTTTGTTGGCCCGGTGCCACTGGAATAGGGAGGGCTGCAAGGCAACTGAAACCATGTTGCTGTAGCCTTTCCCGTCGCCGACTATACCTGTCTCCCACATCACTCGAAAAAGCCGAAAGTGCCCCTGCATTTCGTCATAACGCAGCACTTTCTTGAGGCGCAAGTTCATCATCATTCCCTCCAAGCCGCATCTGCGGCGGTTGCGTCCAGATCGGCGGGGGTCATGGCTGCACCGTGCGCCGAATGCAGTTTCCGTTAATCCACTCGCCCGCGTTCTGCACACAAGCAATCGCCATATCGCGCTCATTGGCCTCAGACTGGATTTGCCCGTATGCCATCGCGCAGATTATCAGCAGGAAAAACGTGCACACGATGCCTGTAAGCACCGGAATTTCCCAATCATCCATCATCCTCTCCTTCCGCCCGCAGGCGATTACCACTGTGTCGGCAGGCGCTCGGCCTGGGTTAAGCGTCCACCCGTTCCGGCTGCGGCAGGTTTTCCACCATGTGGATTAGATCGCGCAGGGCCTTTGGGCGGCGAATGCGGTAGCGGATGATTTTTGGAATTAGGAGCCCTCTTGGACCCGGAAGGCCGTAGTTATCCCAGTCCCACGCCAGTGGGTTTACTACGATGCCCGCCTTCGTAATCTCCTTGACGCCCGGCATCCCTGCAAAGTGCGTCTTGGATACACCGTATCGCTCAGCCCACATCCCCAAACAAGGGCAGCCCTTCCCGTCATGCTCGATCCACGGTCCCCAATCTTCGTCCATCATCGTCTCCGAAAAGCCCCCGGCAGCACCGCGCCGCCGGGGTAGGTCAGGGAGGAAGGTCGCCGCGCAGGCCCCGGCGCGGCACGGGGTGGGGTCAGGCGCCGAACGCCAGCGGCATCTCGGCGGCCTGCGCGACCGGGGCCGTGACGCCGTACTGCGGGCCGAACCGGGCGACATGCCGACCGGTCGCCAGCGTGATCCGCGAGGCCTCGGCATCGCAGGACGCCTTGTCCGGGAAGGTCATGAAGGTCCGCCGCGAGGGCGTCTGGTCGATCAGGACGTAGATTGCTTGCGTCATGTCCAGCGGCTCGACCTGCTCCGCGGGCGGTCGCCCGGGGCCGCGCTTGGCCTCGGTCGCGGAAGTCTCGTCTTTTGCCATAGGGGTCTCCTGTTCTGGCGGGGGAAAGGGTCAGGCGGTGACGTGCTTCACCGCCCACATGACGGCTTCCTCGGCCTTCGTGATCGCCAGCGACAACTCCCGGCTCTTGCCAATCTCGTTGCACTTGGCGATGAAGGCTGCGCCCATGTCTTTCAGGGCGACCATCTGCGCCTTTTCCTCATCGGACAGGACGCGGTAGGTGTGGCGCACGGCGTTGTTCGCGGTGCGGTCGTCAGAGTCGCTGTCAACGCGTTCGGTCATCAGATCAGTCCCTTCTCTAGTGCCAGCCATTCCGGCATGGTCACGGTGAACAAGCCGCCCGTCGCGGATGGCTCGATTTCGATCATCGACTTGGCCAGCCACACGCCCTTGTCGGGCGTGCTGTCCGTCACAAGGACGGCTTTGTCGGTTTCATGCAGGCGCTGCACCGTCACGTCGATCACGTCGCTGCGCATCACGCACCCGCCTGCGCCGCAAGCGCATCGGCCGCAGCGCGGGCCTCCGCCTCGGCGCGGGTCAGTTTTGCCGCGCCACATGCCTCTCCGACGGGGAGCGTGCCGTGGCGGCGCGCATCGGCTGAGTTCTGGGCTGGCGTGCCGTAATAGATGTTGACCAAGGCATTGTTGCCCCGATCGCCGTCATCGTGGCACGCATAGGTGCCTTCCGGGCGCGGACCCAGGAAGGCCAAAGCGACCACCTGATGCGCCCGCACCGTGGTCTGCTTGTGGTTCCGCCACAGGACGTAGCTGTGGTAGCCATGCGACAGCGCAGGCCGCAGCACTCGGCCCCTGATCGTTCGGGCGTGGGCCTTTTTCCCGGACGACAAGACTATCCGATCAAGGCTGCGAAGGCGGCCCAAGTTGCTGACCTCGGCAAATCCGGTGGCGCTGCGGCTCATCTTGGCGGCGAGTGCTTCGATCATGGCTAAACCCTCATCGGCATCAGAACTTGGGTCAGCGCCGGATCGGAGGTCAGGACAAAGAACGGGTTGGCCTCACTGTCGCCCTCGATCCGGATGGTCTTGTCGTCGGCGCGATCGGCGAACGCCTGGAGGTACTTGATGTTGAAGCCGAACGGGGCTTGCCGCTCCGGCGCCTCGATCTTCAGCCGGATCTCGGCGGTCCCTGTGTCGGGCGCGCTGCAGGTCAGGCACTGCTTGCCCGGATCAAAGGTCGCGGCCTGCGATCTCTCCCCAAACGGCGGCATCCGGCGCAGTGCAGTCGCCGTCAGCGCGACCTGGATGGGGCGGCCGTTCTCGAACTTCGGGATCGCCCGGGTATAATCCGGGAACGTGCCGTCGATGATCTTGGTCAGGACAGACCATCCGTCGCCGCCGATCCTGAGCTTGGTGCCATCGGCGCGAGCCTCGATGACCACCTCCCTGTTGCCTCCGGCTTTCAGGGCCCTGAGCAAGATCGCTACGGCACGGCGCGGCACGATCATATCGGGCAGCGGCCAGTCTGCACCGGATTCATAAAGGGCCAGCCGGTGCCCGTCCGTGGCCACCGCAAGCATCGTCCCGGTCTTCTGGTGCAGGAAGATGCCGTTGAGGTAGTGGCGGGTTTCCTCGGTGCTGATGCAGACCGCCGCCAGATGCAGCGCCTTGTGCAGAACCGCCTCGCTGACCGTGGTGTGCTTGACATCCCCGGGCATCCCCATCACCGGGAAATCGAGGGGAAGGCACATCGGCCTGTAGCGAAAGGTCAGGTCCGGGGTGGCGATGACCAGAACATCGGGCTCCTTCCGATCCGACCCCAGAAGCGGCTTGCCCATGTCCCATGAGAAGGTGATCTCCTTCGCATCCTTCACGACATGCTGGAGCAGGCGTGGTGTCACACAGAACGACTGCATCCCCCAAGCTTCCGGGGGCGCCTCAAAGGTCGCCTCGACCTCGGCATCGAGATCGGTGCCCCGGATGAAGATCTGGCCCCTCTCCTCGCCGATCAGGACGGTGCCCAGAACGGGGATGGTGTTCCTCCGCTCCACGACTGTGGCGACGAAATCGAGGGCCCTGCGGAACTCTGCGCCGGGCAGGGTAATGGGGGAGGGGGCGATGGTGTCGCGCTTCATCAGATCAATCCTTTCTCGGCGAGCGTGTTCTCGTCTGCGGTCAGCGTGACCACGGCGCCCCGTCGCAAATGACCGTCCTTTGCCTCGACCTCGCAGCGAGACTTCGGGACCCAGATGTCAGGGCCGCCCTCGACTGGCTTCACGCAAACCGCGCGCTCCGTGGAGGTCTGGTAGATGACCTCGATGTCGTGGAGATCGGACCGCATCACGATTCCCCCGCGTCGCGCTTCAGCCGGATGATCCGGCCCAAGTCTGACATGCTGATCTCTTGCGCTCCCGCCTCGACAGCGAGGGCGCGCTTCGACAGGGCGATGTCAAAGTGTTCGCGGTAGGTGCCCGCGTTCTGAATCCACTTCCGGTCAACCCCGATCCGGTCTGCCATCGCCAGCAGTTCCTCGGTCGTGTCGGCCACCATGTGGCACATCTTCATGCGACCGAAACTGGCGCGCATGGCGTCAACGTAAACGGCCATCACGCCATCCCCAGCGCGGCCTTGTACATCTCGAGGACGGCTTCCTCCTCGGCGATGTCGTCGGGTCTGCGCTTCCGCAGCGCGATCACGCGGCGCATGACCTTGGTGTCGTAGCCGCGACCTTTGGCGTCGGCGAACAGATCCTTCTCCCGCTCCTTGCTTTCGCGCTGTTCAGCTCGTTCGGCCTCGATCTGCTCGATGAACTGGCGCAGCTCGTCGGCGGTGACGGCATAGGGGTCGCCGGAGTTGTGGCCCTTGTCGGTCATGCGTCTTCTCCCTTGCGCACCCTGCGCTCGACCTTGCCGCGAATGGTTTTCTTCCACGGGCTTGCCTTCGACCCCGGCACGATGTGCCGCGGCGGACGGAACGTGCCGTTGTGCTTCTTCTCGACGCGCTTGGCCTTGGCGATCATCGGGATGTCCACCTTGGCGGTGTGTTCGCGGTGGCACTCGTAGTGGGCGACCCGCATGTTCCGCTCTTCGTCGGCACCGCCGAGTTCGATAGGTATGGTGTGTGACACCTCGACCCTGACCTCCTTCAGGTCCGGGATGATCTCGCCGCAGAACGGGCAGGACTTGTCGGCCTCCCAGATGCGGATCCGCATGGCGCGACTGATGTGGCGACGCCTAGCCATTGTCGGCCACCGCCCAGACAATGGCGTTGCGACCGGAGTCGTTCTTCCGCCGCCTCCCGGTATCCCGGATCTTGCCGGTCAGCCTGAGTTCAGTGAAGCGCGGGCGAACCGTCAGGACGGACAGGTCCAGCACGCGCGCCGTCTCGTCGGCCGTCATGGGACCGGTGCTGGTGATCGCAGCCACGATCTTCTTGCGGACCTGCTCGCTGGTCCCTGCGGCGTGATCCGCCGCCGCGAAACTGGTATCCGTGGGCCTGTAGCCGGTGCCGTTGTAGTAGGGCATGGAGTCCTCTGGGGCTGGTGCCAGTGACGCGGCCCGCCCGGGGCCGCGCTGCAGGCATCAGTACCGGTCGATTTCCTGCATCAGGCGGGCGACCAGATCGGGATCCCTGCGCTTCATCGCGGTGATCTCGTCGCCGTGCATGTCCAGCGTGGCGTCCCGCCCCATGTCGCCGAGATCGTTTAGCACCATGCGGACGAACGCGCTTTCCTCGAACCGCTGCTCCACGGTCTTGGCGGCAGGCGATCCGGGGGCTGAACCGGACAGGGCAAGGCCCTGCTGTTCCGTCGGGGCGGCGGCCTCGGGCTCGGGGTCCTTCTGAACCGGATCGGGGGCGGGCTTCGGATCTGCGGCGGGCGCGCGCTTCCGGGTTTCCCGCTGCGCCTCGGTCCGCGCCGGTTCAGCGACGCGCTCGGGCTCCGGCTGCTTCATCGGCGCCGCATCGACGGTCCGGGCGTGCTCGACCATGGCAGGGCCTTCGTCGGCATCAACCTCGCCGGCAGGATCTTCCGCCTCGGCGTCGATCGTCAGGCCCTGCGTCGGATCCATGGCAAAGGCGCGGTAGTCAGCCTTAGCCTCATCGGCCTCAATGGCGTCCATGAACTCGATGGACATCGGCAACTCGCCCCGGTTCGCCATGGCGCGGATAGCGGTCTTGATGCACATCGCCTCAAATGACGGGTTCTCCGGGTTCCAGGGGCTGTCCTTCGTCTTGCCGAACCGCACCGCCGTCTTCCAGCCCTGAGAATGCGTGTCCCGGTGCCGGATGATTTCTTCGGTGGACAAGACCCGGTGACCTTCCGCCACCATGTCGCCGACCTTGAGCTTCACATAGCAGTAGGCGCCGATCATCTTGCCGCGCCGCGGACCGGGAACATGCCTGAGGTGCTGGTTGCTGCCGTACTCGTGCGAGAACACCTTGTCGTCGTCGTAGATGACATCGCCGTGGATTGCGGCGAGTTGCCCGGATCGACGGGCCAAGTCGATGAAGCCCTTGTAGCCGATGACCATCTGGACCTCGATCACGCCCTTGCGCTTGTTCTCGAAGGGGATCAGGTAGGCATGGCCAAGCGCCGAATTGGGCTCAAGTCCGATAGCGGCGCACTGCATCAAGGCGCCGAGGAACGACATGGGCTCGCATTCCTGCAGCTTCGGCGTCGTGCGGATCGCGTTGGCGACCACCCGCATCATGCGCTCCGGGTTCATGTGCTTGGCGGCAACTGCCGCAAGCTGCCCCTTCGCCTGCTCGTTCCAGAGCAAGTCCTTCACGGACTTCACCTGCCGCAGCGGAGCGTTCTTGATGGCTTCGATGGCATTGCTCATTTCACGCTTCCTCCAAAAGGCCCAAGGCCATATTCGTTGCGGCGAAGTCACCAAACATTCGGATAGCGGCAGCGTCATATGCTTTCGCTGCCTGCTGTGGTGATGCAAAGAGCCCAAGGCTTACTTGCTTCTCGGCGTAGATCACGGCCCTCCATTTTCCGGTGGCCTTGTGAAAACTGACGCCCTTAAGACCAGTCGCGGAATTGCACCTGGCCTTTCTGTTCCGGCTGTTTTGCTGGTCGCTGCATTGCCGAAGGTTGTGCCGCTGATTGTCCAGCCGATCCCGGTTGGCGTGATCCACCTTCGGCCAGTCAGGCATGATGACCCTGTGCATCACGCGCGTTCTGTAGGCTCCCGGCTCTCGGAATGCGGCTGCTGCGTACGCTCCGCCCTTGTTCATCTTGATGAACCACGGACGCTCCGCGACAATCGCAAGATCTTCTGGGCTGAACAGGGCGACATACCCACGGGTCAGCGAAACAAAACCGTGGGCAGAGCAATCACAGATCAACGCCACCTTGGTCATGCCGGAACTCGCGTTTCCACAAGCTCCGCCCAGGTGACCTTCACATTCTCGCCCCCCTGCGCGCGGTACATGGCGTCGGTGAGTTTCTGAAGGGTGGCGACAACATCCGGGTGTTCGCGGAAGAACATATAGGCCGCGTTCTGGTTGAGGATTCGGCCAGACCGCTGCACTCGCATCGTAACGGCGCGGCCTGCACCGGTGGCGCTGCCAGCGTTCACCTTGACCTCGCGACTGGCGGCCTTCTCCTGCGCCTTGGCTTCCTCGGCCAGGCGCTCCGCCTCGATCTCGCCGCTGATGTCGTTCCGGGCGGCGGCTTGGGCAGCCAGTTCGGCGGCCTGACGCGCCTTCTCCGCGGCCTCGGCGCGCTGGCGTTCCCGCTCCGCACGCTCCGCCGCCTCCTTCCGGCGCAGATAGTCGCCAAGCATCGGCTTGAGCCGATCGACGGTGCGCTCCAGCCGGTCCAGCAGGGGCGAGAACGCCGCCGTGACCGCTTTCCCAGCATCGTCATGCGGCTTCTTCGCTGCCTTACGGGCATCCTCGATTTTCTTGTAGAGGCCGCGCGCGCCGCTGATGAAGTCGTTCAGCCGGCCCGCTTGCTCCTCGGTCTCGATGACGCCGAGATCGAGGTATTCCCCGGCCGCATCGAGGAAGGCCGCGGTGGTGCGGGCGTGCGCTTCCAGCACGGCGGGGTCGAAGGGCGGGCCTTGGTTGTGCCCCAAGCCGGGGCCAGTCATGTCGTTCATCGGTTCCTCACAGGGGTTTCGGAAAGATCCATGGCAACCATCGTGGCGCGCATGGCAGGCAGGTTCTCGCGGCGCGCTACCAGCGCGGCGTACTCGTCCCGACTGATCGGGGTTAGATAGGTCCAGAGGCGCGCCGGATCGCGGCGTTGTCCATCACAGTCGCAGACCAGCCGCTCCGGCCCGGCCAGCTCGCCGGTGTCCCAATCCACCTCGCGATCCACCCAGATCTTGACCGGGACAAACGGGCCGCCCTTCACCAGACGGGTCTTGAACCAGCCGCATTCGGGGATGCCATCATGCACGGACGGGCTCTCGCCGCGCATCGCCTCGCTGTGCCAGGCATAAAGCTGGGCCATGCTTGACGGTTGCCGGATCATTCGGCGCCGCCCTCCAAGGCCCTGGCCACCGCATCCGCCTGCTCTGCGATGCGGGTAAAGGTCGCGACATCGCGCTGAAACTCGCGGCTCAACATCGGGCTTTCTTCGCCCGTGGCGCGGGCGCGCTCCGATGCCCGCTCTGCCTTGGCTCGCGCCCAAACGGCGCGCTGCCGCCATTCGGCGGGGGTCTGGGGTTCACGGCGCATCACTGCCAGGCCCCCCAATCATCGTCGTCGTCGCGGGCGTTCCCGCCCCTGATCGCGACAAACATGACAGCGGCCACCATGGCCGCAGCCAAGAGCCCGATCAGCCACACGATGCCGGGCATCACGCTCTCCCCGCCATATGGGCTTGCCGCCCGATGACGTTGGCGACGTGTTCGGCCAGCACCGGCCCGTGCGCCTCGACCAGCGCGGCCGCCAAGACATGGCCGACCTCGTGGGCCGGAATGGAGGCAATGAAATCCTCGATGGCGACACGGGCGATTTCGGCGGCCCGCTTCTGCGCTTGGGTCGGGAGGTAGGCGCTACGCCCAATGCCCCCGATCACGCTTTCACCACGGCGCCGATGGGTTTCGTCTCGAACGACGGGCGCGGCATGTCCACGGAATCCACCGTGGCCTTGATGCTCCCGTTGCGGGTCTTGATCTCGACGCGATCCCCGGCGGCGACCGGGCTGCCATCGTTGTGATAGGTGTAGGTGCGGCCGCCTAGCTTGACCGCGACGTACTGCCGGGATGGGTTGAACATGGGGCTCTCCACTGCGATGTGGATCCCACAATGGTGCGGACTTTTCTCCGCGTCAACCCAAATTCGAAAAAAAGTCCGCATGTCGCGTGACTGCGCCGCCAATTTGCCATGGCTACTCGCTACCCGATGTTACAATCCTCCAGAAGCGGACAAAAGTCAGTTGACAGGTGTAGAAAAATGTCCGATACCTGACGCATGATTACCTCGAACCTCATCCCAAGCCCCGAAGATCTTGTCGCCGAGATCGACAGGTATGCAGCCGCCACCGGCTTGCCGCCCAAACTGATCGTGGGTCGTGCCGTCGATAACCGGCGCCTCTACCGGTCCATGAAGACCGGAGGCGGCTGCAACATCATCACGGCGAAGAGGCTTCTGCGGTTCATCGAGGACAATCCCCCTGAGGGGGGGGTCAAGGCGCCTGGCAACCGGGCGACAATGGAGGGGGATCAATGACGTTCTCCGAAACAGGCTCAGTTCAAGACTTCGGTCCATTCAATGCTTTGGACCATGCCCGATTCGCATCCAGTCGTGAAGCCATTGGCATGATTGGATTGTTTCTTGCCGCGACAATGTTCCTGACCACTGTCGCGGCGGACGCTCATGATGCTTCGACTGGCTGGGCCTACAGCACGGCATGCTGTAGCAATCAGGATTGCGCCCAGATCGAGGACGTAACTGTCACCGTTACCGCCGAAGGCTACGAGGTCGCGCTGGCCCCCGGCGATCACCCCATGGTGGTGGCTCCGCGCGTTTACCTGATCCCCTTCGGGGATGACAGGATCCGCGACAGCGGCGATCACCACTACCACGCCTGCATCGGCGTCACCGCCCCGCAGTTCCAGTACGAGCAGCAGCGGATGATCTGCTTTTACCGGCCCACGGCAGGTGAATCATGAGCCTGTTTGAGCAACTCAAAGATCACTTCGAGTGCCGCGACGGCGGCCTGTATTGGATCATCTGCTGGGCATCCGATGCGGGCATCGTGTTCGTGGAGCATTAGCTCCATGGCTGAGGCCGCCTTCAAGACAGAAGCCGATCTCTGCGCCGCGTTCCTGCCATGCGTGCCTGAGAAGTGGGTGGCCTACCCGGAATCATGCGGGTTCGACATCGTTCTGGCCCATACCGAAACCGGGGCGCAGATCGGGATCGAGGCGAAGCTCACGCTGAATGCCAAGGTTCTGGTGCAGGTCACAGAAGGCCGGGACAGGGGCCGGCGAGGCCCGGATTTCAGGGCAGTGTTGGTCGGCAAGGTGGTTGCGGAGAACGCCACCATAGCTGGGCGCCTTGGCGTCAAGGTCCTCACCCTTGTCCCGCGCCGCGATCCACGGGGATGGGAACGCCTGCCGCCGAAAGGCCATCCCAAGACGGATTGGGTCGTGAATAGAGGCGGCGAATGGCTGCCCGAGTTCTACGATTACAAGCTGCATCGTGGGCTTAGCTGGTGGTCTGGCAATCAGTGGGAGGACGAGGCGCCTGCCGAGAGGCTGAAACTCCCGGACTATGTGCCGCAGGTCGCAGCTGGCGTCCCGGCCCCGGTGAAGCTCACGGACTGGATGATTCAGGCGATCCGCATGTGCATCACGGTGGAGCGCGTCGGGACGGTGGGCCGGAAGCACTTCCAACACCTCAAGTTGCACATGTCCAGATGGACGCAGGGGCAATGGCTGGAGCCGACCGGGACGCGGGGCGTCTGGAAGGCTGGCCGCTATTTCCCGGCCGCAAACTTCCGCAGGACCCATCCGGTTTCCTATGCCCAAATCGAGGCGGACTGGCCGATCTGGGGGGCACCGCTGATCGCCGCCGGGACAAAGGGGGCGCTGCTGTGACCGCCTACTACAACGAGATCGACCCCAAGGCTGCGGCATGGCTGCGCGAACTGATCCGCTGCGGGCATATCGCCTACGGCCATGTGGATGAACGGAGCATCGAGGATGTCGTTCCAACTGACCTTGTCGGGTATCGTCAATGCCACTTCTTCGCCGGGATCGGAGGCTGGAGCCTCGCCCTGCGACTTGCCGGCGTCCCCGACAATTATCCGGTCTGGACGGGATCATGCCCTTGCCAGCCTTTCAGCGCGGCAGGCAAAGGCCAAGGGTTTGCTGACGAGCGGCACCTTTGGCCTGCCTTCTTCCACCTCATCTCGCAGTGCGGCCCTGAGCGCGTCCTTGGCGAGCAGGTTGCAGGCCGTGACGGCCTCGCATGGCTCGACCTTGTATCGGCTGACCTGGAAGGCATGGGCTACGCCTGCGGGGCGGTCCCTGCTCCTTCTGCGGGCTTCGGCGCGCCGCACATCCGAGAGCGTCTTTACTGGATGGCCGACGCCGTGCCAGCAGGACGGCCCGAATGGGGGGGCGTCGCAGGGCACAGACCGGCTTCCGGGCGCGGCGCAACTGGCGGGCTGGCCGACGCCAGTAGCGAACGACGACAACAAGACGCCCGAAGCGCATCTGGCGATGAAGCAGCGCATGGGCGAGCGGGATGGAACGGGCGCGAACCGCACCGCGATCACGTCGCTGCAAGTCATGGTGCAGACAATCGGCCCGGCCCGGTTAACGGCTTCTGGCGAGATGCTGACTGGCTCNNTGCCGGGATGGAAAGTGGCGGCCAGTTGAACCCGGCACATTCCCGCTGGCTCATGGGCTACCCGCCCGAGTGGTGCGACTGCGCGGTTACGGCAATGCAGTCGATGCCGAACACGCGGCGGCGTTCGTCCGTGCCGCGCTAGGGGACGTTTTCGCTCCGCCGATCGTCTCTGGGACACAGGGGGCATTGTCCCTTGGCTGAGTTCTACCAGCACGAGATCGGCAAGTGGAACGTCGCCACCGACAACCTGACGTTGGAGCAGGAGGCTGCGTACCATCGCGTCGTCAGCATGATCCGCCTGTACGAACGCCCGTTGCGCCTCAACTACCGCGTTCTGGCGGGTATGTGGCGGTCCAATGAGACCCGGGCAAAGCGCATCCTGAAGGAGCTGATAGAGGCCGGAAAGCTGACCATAGAAGACGGGTTTATCGTCGATGAAAAGGCCGTGAAGGACGCGTCCACGCTCCGTCAACGGCGCATGGACAAGGCATCTGCGGGCCGTCTAGGCGGCATACAAAGCGGAAAAGCGCGCGCTAAGTCATTGAAAGATAACGAACAGGACGAAGCACCTGCTTCAACAATACTAGAGAATACTATGCTATATAAAGAAGTAGAAGAAGCAGTAGCCGCGCCCGCGTCCGAACCGATCTGGAACCCGGACCGGCTTCTCCAGGAAATCCTGTCGATCATCGGCCTCAAAGAGGGCAACCGGACCAGCCGGTACTGGATGCCGCCTGGAGCTTCGATCCACGTCTGGCGCTGGCACACCGATCACAAGCTGACCTGCCCTGAAATCCTTGAGGTCATCGCCTCAAGCCACGAGGCGCATCAGAGGTCACCGCCGCAGGGCCCGAAGGCGTTTGATGGTGCGATTGCGCTGTTCGCCTCGATCAAGTTCGCGCCACCCGCTGACATCAGAGACATCACGACACCAGCATCAAAGGGAGGATCCCGGAATGCCCGAGTATCAGAAGGCGCAGCCTTTGGCCGTGCGATCAACGCAGTCGCAGATGGTCTCAGTGCGGGAACAATCGACCTCGGCGCTGGAAAGCGCGATCCATTCGCAAGGCGATCCGGGTGAAGTCCTGCGTCGTGTGAACGCTGTTCTGGCAAACTACTACGAGCCTGACTTGGACCCGGAAACTAAGGCCGCAGCGCGCATGGAGTTTGTCAGGCCGCTGTCCCAGAAACCGCAATGGGCCGTCGAGGCCGCGTTCGATGCCTGGGTCCGGACGATGCAGCGGAGACCGTCGCCCGGCGAGATCCTAATCCTCGTGGACCGGGAGACCGAGACCATCCGCAACGAGCTGCTGGCGCGGCGCCGGGCCGAGGAGGTAGAGCGGGAGCGCGCGGAACGTGATGCGGCCGAACGCTGCCCGCCCGAGGCCGCGGCGCGCATCGTCGCCGGTTTCATCACAGAGCGGCGCCTCGATGCCATAGGTAAAGCCCCGCTCGCCACGACCTTTGCCGAGGCCGAGATCAAGGCCGAGGCCCCTCCACCGCGCCACTGGACCGATACCGCGACGGCCGCAGAATTGGCGCAGCTTGAGGCGGCGCGCGACGCCAACGAGACCGTGATCGCCGCCCGCGCCGCCCAGGCTGCAGCGGAACTCGCCCGCCAGCAAAAACTGGACCGCCTCCGCGCCGACGCGGAAGCGCAAACCACCGATCAACCCTGAAACCCCAGCAACGGAAGGATTCCTGAGATGGCCTACCCCTATAGCGAAGAAGACTATGCGCGGCTGCTGCGGAAAGCGGCGCAGGAAACGCGCGCCGCGATGATGCGCAGCGAAATGCTTGATGATGTCAGGCCGAAGCGGATCCCGACCGAGGATCGGGCAAAGGACCTGCTGCGCGTCATGCAGAAATCGGATCAGCCCCTGACGGTTGCCGAGCTGGCTGACCTGTCCGGGACGGTTGCGATTAAGCCGCTGCAGACCGCGCTGCGGCATCTGGTGTCTCGCGGCGAAGTTGCCCAGACCGCGATCCTGAGGGATCGCAGACACGGCGGCGCCCCGGTTGTGACCTATGCGCCTTGTGGTGATCGCCATGTCTGACCGGTTCGTCGCTGCCATCACGAAAGACCGGTCCCGTGTCGTGATGACGCGCGGGACATGGCGACACACCATCCCTGCCGAACAGGCGAAGGACTGGTTGGTGATGTACCGGAAGCTCTGGGGCCGCAAAGCGACCAAGCCGGGAGAGCCCGGGCCCTATGCCAGGTTCTACGAAAGCACCGTGGCCCGGATGGAAAAGGTTGTGGCCGAGATCGAGGGGGGCCGCCATGCACCATGACCGCAGCCTCTCCGACATGGCCAGGATCGCGGTGGAATGGGCGGCGCTGCGCCACTACGGCGGTGCTGACCTGATGATGGTCGATCCGCCGTGGTCCTTCGCGCTGCGGACCCGCAAGGGCGAGGCGAAATCTGCGCAGGCCAAGTATGCCTGCCAGCCGATCGATTGGATCAAGGCGCTTCCGGTTGATGTTCTGGCTGCAGAGAATTGCCTGCTCTGGCTCTGGTGTACCAACCCGCTGCTGAGGCACGGCTTCGAGGTTCTGGATGCCTGGCGGTTCGAGTTCCGCACTGCAGGACATTGGGTCAAGCGGACCGCGCACGGCAAACTCGCCTTCGGCACCGGCTACCTGCTGCGCGGGGCCGGGGAACCCTTCCTGATCGGTGTGCGCGGCAAGGTAAAGACCAGCCGTTCGGTGCGGTCTGTCATCGAGGGCAAGATCCGCGCCCATAACCAGAAGCCAGAGGAAGCCTATCGCGAGGCGGAAAGGCTGATGCCTGATGCCAGGCGCGTCGAGGTGTTCAGCCGGATGAACCGGCCCAACTGGAGGGTCTGGGGTGACCAGACCGGGACGCTGGAGGCGGAGGCATGATGGAGCCGACCCGAGACGGCCGCGGTCTTTCACTGGCGCGCTGCACCTGTGACTCGTGCGGGCAAGTCACTGAGTTCCGCTGCGCCCACACTCTCATCGGCCGGAACAAGCACCAGGAGATCGTGAACCATGCCCAGGCGTCGAAGCGCCTGCTGGCAGATGGATGGGTGCTGCGGGGCAGCAACCTTTCCTGCCCCCGATGTGTCGCCGATCGGCGCGCCCAGAAATCGAAACCCCAGACCAAAGAGGAATCTATGACCGAGAAGAGCAGCGACCTGCGGCAACCGACACGGGAGCAGAAGCGCGAGATCATCAGCCTGCTTACCGAGGTGTACGACACCAAGGCCGAACGCTACCGCGGCGCCGAGACTGATGTGACCGTGGCCCAGACCATCGGGGGCGGCTGCATGTTCGGCTGGGTCGCTGCGATCCGGGAAGAGATGTTCGGCCCCGATGGTGGCAACGAGGAAATCCTTGTGCTGATCGAGGATGTCGCGAAGTGGCGGCGCGAGGCCGACGCTCTGGCACAGGTCATGCACAACAACCTGCTGGCGTTCAACGAGGCCCGGAAGCAGGTTGCCACGCTTGAGGCGCGTGTCGCGGCCCTGCAGAAGTCCATGGGGCCACGCGCGGCGGCGGTCCGGGCAGCGGTATGAGCGGCCTTGCGACACGCCTCATGCTGAATCGGTGGTGGCAACAGGACCAGCTCTGCATCTGGTGTGGGGAGTGGTGCTGGGCGCGACAGGTGATCCTGAAGGATGATGCGAGATCGAGGCTTGGCCTGGAGTTCGGCCGCCACAGCCACGGCAAGCTGCTCAGGTCCAGAATGGCGACGGCGGAGCATGTGCTGCCTGTCAGTCTGGGCGGCAGGACCGACATGCTGAACATCGTCTGCGCCTGTCACGTCTGCAACACGACGCGGAGTTCCCGTGTCTCGCTGCGGCAGCCCCACCCGGCCCCGCTATCCAAGCTTCCCGAGGACGTGCAGCAGCACATCCGTCACACCATTGACAGGGCGGTATTACCGCATTAAAGAGGTATCAGGCGGTGCGCTGGCACAGGCCGATGTCAGAGGAGACAGCAATGTCAGAGGAGACAGCAATGATCGAGACGGGCCCCGTTATCCGAAAGCTCAGGTTTCGCAAGGCGAAGTACCCCGAACACATGGATCCCGCAGAGCGCGAGATCATTGATGCGGCCATCAGGGACGCACTCAAAGCCGGGCTCTACATCTCGGTATCTGGCGAGGGCGTCACTGACCTGACCCCGACCTGGCACTACGACCTGATTACGTCGCATGTCGCATCATGCGGACAGACAGAGTTGGACTTTTTTAAGTCCGCTACAGGCGACGGACGCAACATGACGGTCAGGGTCGGCTGGGTCCTTTTCGTGCATGGCAACGGGTACGACGTCATTGCCGACTACACCGCCAACGATGAGACCGAGGCTTTGGTGGCTCGCGCCAACGCGCTGGCGCAAAAGCTGGAGGAGCGCGCGCATGCGTGATCTTCGCCCCCTCCGCCGCGACCCCCGCAAACCCACGCTGCGCATGTGGATCGAGGACACGCTTGGCGTCGCCAGCCTGTTCGTGGGCGTCGCCCTGTTCTGCTTCATCGGCTACGGGCTGGGGTTCTGACCATGGCCGAGGTCACGCATCGCAGCAGCCACCCGACCGAGGAGGCCGCCGCGCAGGCGGCCGCCGACTACAAGCGGCAGTGGCCCCCGCAGGGCTACGGCACCAGCACCACCATCACCCCGCTCACCAACGGCACGTGGATCATGTCTGCGACCCGTTGGGATTCCTGCGATTGAGGTATAGACATGAGCATCGGCATGACCCTTCCTGGGGGCTACGAAATCACGGAGCGGACCCGGTTCGAGGTTCACATCACCGTCTCCAACTTCGCCGGGACGAGGCGGGAGAATCGTGTCATCAAGGGCCTGCGCACGCTGGTCGAGGTGCAGACCGCTTACATCGAGGCCCGCAACGGGTTCGATGCTGGGGCCTCTCGCTTCGGCGAGGGCGAAGTGATTGACGAGATGGGCCAGACCGTCGCCCGGGTGAGCTACAACGGTCGCCTCTGGCCCGCCGGGCCGTGGTTTCCGGGCCAGATGCCTCTCGCCGAGGCCCCGAAATGACGCAGCACCTCATCCGTCTGGGCCATGGTGCCCGCATCACGGTCCCCGCCTATCTCGCCGCCTTGCGCATGGCCAAGGCGAACCCCGATCAGACCTATGCGCGGGGCCTGCGCAACTGGTGGCCCTGCACCGGGGCCGAGATTATGCGGGAATACCGCGAGGACATGCATGATCGCATCAATGCCCGTGGCGGCCTCATGCGCTACGGCCGCGTCCACATGGCCCGCGTTCATCCCTCCACATGGTCCCAAGCCAAGGACCCCCGCGTGCCCCTCGAAAGGGACCGCATCGCTTCGATGAACCGCCACCAGCGCCTTCGCTTTGCGCATCGCGCCAGAACAGAGGACTGATCCATGGCCTACGACCTGTTTTTCAACATCACGGTCACCTCTAACAGTGGTGGCGCCGTCCCCGTGGACGCCACGCTGGCGCAGGAGATCAAGGAGATCAGCGGCATCACGTTCAGCTGGAGCGGCGACATGATTTCCGCATGGCTGGGCGTCGATAGTGCGGTGCGCTGGACGGGCCATGCCGAGGACATCGCGAAGTTCTCGAAGATGTACCCCGATCTCAGGGTCACCGCCGAGTTCGAGGACAGCAACGGCGACAGATGGCGCGTCTATGCGCTGGCCGGGGAGACGCAGACCGAGGATGGCCGTGTCGTCTATGGCGACTGCACGCTCTGGGGCGACCCGCCGGATGTGGCGGCGTGGCATCCGATCCTTGCGGCCCCGCTGGCCGAGACCGATCTTGAAGCGATCCGGGCCGAAGGGCCGCCGAAATCAGCGCCATGACCTTCCGCGCCATCAGCGCCATCATGAAAGGAGCGAAACCGTGAGCATCATGGACCCGACCAACGCGGATCGTGCCGAGCTGGCGATGCGCTGCATCGACCACTTCTGCGACCCCTTCGACAGCGATGTCAGAGCCTGCATCACGGACATGGTGTCCCAGATGCTGCACCTCGCCAACGTCGCCGGGATCAGCCCCGACGAGATCATCGAGTCGGCGCGGGGCCACGTCGCCCACGAGATCGCCCATGACAGTGCGGGAAAACCGTCGCAGTATCTGGCGGCCAGACTCGCGGCAATGAAGGAAGCAGCATGAACCCCGGCCTCGCCGCCCTTGCCAGGGCCCTCGCCTACCAAGCCCTCAAGGACGGCGAGGCCCCCGGCCGCGCCCAGGCCGCGCTGCGGGAGCGCATCATGGGCAACGCCAAGATCCTCGATGTGGTCCCGCCGCGCGTCGAGGAAGCCTATCGCAGGATCATGGCTATCACGATGGACGACATGCCCCCAGACACCGATGATGTCGCCTTGCTGCTGGACACGCTGGCCATGCGTATCGGCGCCACCACCAGAGCCGATGCCTGGAGGTTCATCGGCATCAACCCGAACAGGGGCCGCGATCTTCTGGCCCGCAACGCCGGAGCCGTGGACTGGCCGGTCTGGTTCACGATGCGGCAGGCTGCGCTGGGGGAGTGACAGAGCGGAAATCCCGCATCACTATTCTCTTTACAATGCGGCAATCCCGCCCTATAAAGGATGCAGCACCATGATGGTGCCAGGAGATAGCCATGACCAACTTCCAGACCAGCGCCCGCCACTTCCGTGACGAGCCCTCGGCATCCGCCGCCGCCGACTTTGCCGACATCTACGGGGATGACCCGACTGAATGCGGATTTGCAGTTTGACGCATCTGTGCGGGGCGGCGTGTCCGCCCCCATCAACCCCACACCCGCCCTATACGACTGCGAGGCGCAGCGCACAGGCATAGCAGAGAGGACGACGACGATGCCTGCTTACATCATTCAGGACGCCTACACCGGCTACATCTGGGGCGACACCCGCGACATCGACGGCAAAAGCTACAGCGCCGAGAGCATCGCCGATGCCTGCCGCGCGCTGGATCACTCGATCGGAGAGTATGACCGCACCTACGAGGAGGTCAGCCGCCTGTCTGGCGACACTGGCTACATCATCTACCGCGTGGACATCAACGGCAGCGAGGCCGTGCCCGTGGTCCGCGACGGTCAGGACAAGGAGACGATCGAGGCCGTGGAGCGCGATTGCGCGCGGGTCGGATGCGTGGAGTATCGCAGCGCCGACGCCTGACCTATTCGGGGCGCAGGCCACCACGCCCCCGCGAAACCCCGTCTGACGCCCCGGATCATCACCGGGGCGTTGCCATATCTGGGGCCACACCACACCCACGCCGCTGCCGGTTGATTCCGTCCGCCATTTGCTGCACATTCCGCAGCACATCGACGGATCGGCAGGATGCCTGACAAGCGCGCACTCACCCCGAAGCAGAAGGTGGCCGTCGAGGAATACCTCGTCGATCTCAATCAGACGCGCGCCTATCTCGCCGCCGGGTATGCCGAGGGGAAGACGCACAACGACACCACGAAGCGCGCCAGCGAGATGTTCGCCAGCACTGTGGTGCAGGAGGCAATCCAGGCCGCCATGGCCGAGCGCAGCGCCAGAACGGGCGTGACGGCGGATCGCGTGATCCAAGAGCTCGCCAAGGTCGGCTTTGCCTCGATGCGCCGCTTCATCAGGATCGACGGGGCCGGAAACCCGAGCATTGACCTGTCCGAGACGCCGGAGGATCACCTCGACGCCCTCTCGGAAGTCAAGACCGAGGCGATCCGCCAGGACGCAGGCGACGGCGACCCCGTGACCACCATCTTCAAGACCACGATCAAGCTGCACGACAAGATGCGCGCCCTGCATGATCTCGCCGAGCATACAGGCGTGTTCCGGCAGGCCGACAAGGACCGCGCCACCGATCTTGCCGAGGCATTCCAGCAGATCTGGGCCAGGGGATCGAAGGCACCGCTGCGGCGCGGAGGCCCGCCGAAATGAGCCTGCATCGCGCCATTCCCCTGCCTGATGAGATAGACGAGACGTTCGAGCCCCGGAACGAGGCCGAGATGCTGGTGGCCCTGGCGTCGTGGCGCTGGCGGATGTTCAGCGGCCGCCTCTACAAGATCACGACCAAGGGCGATCTCGTGGATTCCGAGGGCAACGACATGCCCGAAGACTACGATGCGCCCGAGATCGCGGTGCCGTTCATCCCGAACGCGGCGCAGCGCATGCTCTTCGAGAACCTGCACAACCGCAACGTCATCCCGAAGGCGCGCCAGCTTGGCATGTCCACCGCCATCGAGATATTCGGCCTCGATCAGGCCCTGTTCAACCCGGATCAGGAATGCGTCGTCATCGCGCACACCCGCGAGGCGGCAACCAAGCTGTACCGCAAGAAGGTCTGTTTCGCCTACGACCACCTCCCCGACTTCGTGAAGGAGGCTGTGCCCACACTGCAGCGCACGCAGACCATGCTGGTCTTCGCCAATGGCTCATCCATCGAGGTGACAAGCTCAGCCCGCGGCGGCACCCCGCATTTCCTGCACATCAGCGAGATGGGGAAGATCGCGGCGAAGTACCCGGAAAAGGCCGTCGAGATCACCACCGGCTCGCTGCAGGGTGTACCGCTGGACGGCATCGTGTTCATCGAATCCTCGGCCGAGGGGCAGGCCGGGGAGTTCTACGACATCTGCAAGCGCGCCGAACGTCGCGCCGCCACGGAAAGCGATGCGCAGCCCCTGCTACGCGCCGAGTACCGCTTCCACTTCTTCGCCTGGTGGGTGGAGCCCAATTACCGGCTTTCCCTGGACGAGGCGCGGCGGACGCGGATCAGCGCCAAGGAACACGAGTATTTCGACACCATCGAAGGCAAGATGGGCATCGAAATCGACCTGCGGCAACGCGCCTGGTACATCGCGAAGCGCGACAACGAGTTCGCGACAAAGCCCGACATGATGTGGCGGGAATATCCCAGCACCCCCGACGAGTGCTGGCAGGCATCCACCGAGGGCAAGTATCTCGCCGTGCCTCTGGCGATCGCGCGCCGCGAGGGCAGGATCGGCAAGTACCCGGTGCTGCGCCACGTCCCGGTCAACAGCTTCTGGGACCTCGGAGCCAGCGACGACACCGCGATCTGGCTGCACCAGCGCGTCGGGCCCATGGATCGCTTCTTCGCCTTCTACGAGCAGAGCGGGGCCGGATACCTGCACTTCATTCACTGGATGGAGAGCCTCGGTCTGCTCTGGGGCACCCACTACCTGCCCCACGATGCCGAACAGAAGCGGCAGCAGCGCCAGCTCGAAGCCGATCCGACGCGGGATCACGACATGGCGGTTGCCAGCCCCATCATGATCCTGCGCGAGATCAGGCCGACCTGGACGTGGCGCACCGTCCCGCGCGTCTCGACCATCCAGCAAGGCATCGACCTGCTGCGCATCGACTTCGCGACCTACTGCTTCGACGAAGACGGCTGCAAGGAGGGGCTTCTCCACCTCGAAAACTACAGCCGCGAATGGAACGCGCGCCTCCAGGTCTGGTCGGACAATCCGAGACACGACGAGCACAGCCACGCCGCCGATGCGCTGCGACAGAAGGCGCAGGGCTACGCGCCCGACCACAAGATCGGTGCGGGCAAGACCCAGAAACCCCGCCCCCGTGCCACAGGATTCACAGCATGACCCGCCTCATCAGTCCCTACCGCATGCGCGCCGAACGCCCGGTCTTCGATCTGAACAAGATCCACGCCTCCAGCGTCTCCCACGGCATCCGTGTCGTGCTGGGATGGTTCTGGGACCAAGACGAGCTGGAGTACGAGCCCTGCATCGCGCTGATGAAGCTGCGGCCACCCGTCATCCCCTGCATCATCCCGTTGTCCTCGGCATGGCGCTGGGCCCTCCATGACGGCACCGGCGATCCCGTGCACGTCGCTGGCGCCGTGTTCGACTGGATCTACGACGGCGCCCTGCCCGGCAACCCGCACAGCCCCGTCGATGCCATGGCCGTGCTGAATGCCGTGGACAGCAGGCTTCGCGATCTCGTCTTGATGCCGCCCCGACCGCCCGGGGACATCGTTGCAGTGGCCGATCTCGAAATCCGCGACCCCGACACCGGGAAAGTCACCGACGAGGTGGAGATCAAGCACGATGTTTAACCCCGAAGAACGCTACGAAAGCTCTGGCGATCTCACCTTCGATCGCCGCCGCGCCGTGCAGGCCGGGGATAGAGTGATGCTTTCTCGTCCAAGCGAGTCGCCGCAGTCCGCGGCAAACAGGCTGGACAGCCAACAGGCCGTCGCGCTGCACGGCAACCTCATGGGGCACTACGTCAGGGAACTCGAGCGGCAGGCCGAGAACCGCCTCGAAATGGCGACGGACGAGGATTTCTACGACCACATCCAGTGGACGCAGGAAGAGATCGAGACCCTGATCGCGCGGGGCCAGCCCCCGATCAGCTTCAACATCATCCAGACCACCGTGAACTGGCTGCTGGGATCGCAGCGCCGTGCCGCCCAGGATTTCAGGATCCTGCCCCGGAAGAAGGCGGGCTCCACGGCCGCGGAACGCAAGACCCAACTCGTCAAGCATGTCGGCGACCAGAACAGGAGCGAATACGAGTGGGCCGATGCCTTCAGCAGCGCCGTCCGCGCCGGTCTGGGCTGGATGGAGACCGGCCAAGGTTTCCCCGAAGACGGCACCATCGTCTTCGAGAGGTCCGAGAACTGGCGCAACATGCTCTGGGACAGCACCGCCGTCCTCTACGATCTGAGCGATGCCCGTTACATCAGCCGGACCAAGTGGGTGGACATTGACCTGGCCGCCGCGATCTGGCCGCACCGCATGGGCGTCCTGCGTGATGGTGCCACACAGGCATCCCTGGGCATCACGGGGCTGGACGATCTCGGCGACGACGCCATGGACAGCCAGGAACTTGAGCATTTCTACGCCAATGGCAGGCGCGGCCGCAGCGTCTTCGATTCCCAGAGGGATCGGGTCCGCATCATCGAGATGTGGTTCAAGCGGCCGGTGCGGGATGCCCGCATCATCCGAGGCGGGCAGTTCAACGGCGAGCTTTTCGATGAGTGGAGCCCCGGCCACATCATGGAACTGCGCAGCGGCATCTCCACCTTGGTCACCAGACCGCGCGAGGTGATCCATGTCGCCCTGATGACGGACGCCGGGCTCCTGGATCTCCGGCAATCCCCGTATCGGCACAACCGCTATCCCTTCACGCCGATCTGGGGCTACCGCAGGGCGAGGGATCTGATGCCCTATGGCCTGGTCCGGGGTGTCCGCGACATCCAGCGCGATCTGAACAAGCGCGCCAGCAAATCCCTGCATCATCTAAGCACGACCCGCGTCATGGTGCAGGAGGGCGCCGTGACCGACATCGAGGAACTGCGCGACGAGGCGGCCCGGCCCGATGCCGTTGTCGTCTACAGGGAAGGCAATCCCGCCCCGGCCATCGAGACCGACACCAACATCGCGCAGGGCCACATCGAACTGATGCGCGTCGATCAGCAGATGATCCAGATGGTCGGCGGCGTCACCGATGAGAACCTGGGGCGCAACACCAACGCCACCTCTGGTATCGCCATCGGCCGGAAGCAGGATCAGGGCGCCCTGGCAACCTCCGGCTTCTTCGACAACCTCCGCCGCAGCCGTCTGGCCCATGGCGAGAAGCTCATGGTCCTGATCGAGCAATACTACACGGATCGCGACGAGATCAGGGTCACCGATGCCCGGGGCAACCCCGATTTCGTCGAGATCAACGACGGCACCCCGCAATCCTCCATCGCGGACCACAAGGCCGACTACATCATCTCCGAAGAGGATTGGCGGGCCTCGGCGCGGCAGGCGCAAGCCGAGCAACTCCTGACTCTGGCCAAGGAGATGGCGGCCACGGCGCCGCAGCTTGTCATCGCCATCCTCGACCTTGTGGTCGAGGCGCTGGACGTGCCGAAGCGCGAGGAACTGGTCAAGCGCATCCGGGAGATCACCGGCGCCACCGACCCCGATGCCGATCCGAACAACCCGACGCCGGAGATGCTGAAGCAGCAGGCCGCCAAGGAAGCCGCGGCAAAGAAGCAGGAGCGCGCCGAGAACGCCGAGATTGCCGAGAAAGAGGCAAGAGCCGCCAACCTGTTCGCGCAGGCCGAGCGCAGCAAGGCCGGGCTGGCCACCGACAGCATCGCGCAACTCGAAGCCGCACTCAGGACGGCCATCACCGTGGCGGGCGCCCCCGCAGTCGCCCAAGCCGCCGACCAGATCCTCATGGATGCCCGGAACAATGCCGGGCTTCCGCCTGACCCGGGCGCGATCCCTGTCCCGCCCTCCGCCCCGGCGCAGATGCCTGCGCCCCAACCTGCCATGATGGGAGCCTGACCATGACTACGATGCCCGCCTCGAAACTGGACGATTTCCCCGAGGACTTCACGCTGGAAGACCTGAAAAAGGGCCTCACACCGCAGGAGTTTGAGGCGATCCAGGCCGACACCGAAATCGCCCTGCCCGACCCCGATGCCGCGCCGCCGGAACAGGCCAAAGCGGATCCAGAGCCCGCGCCGGTCGCCACGCCTGAGCCCGCCGCGGCGCCAAAGATCGTTGTCCCGGACACGGCCGAGGCCACGGCAAAAGTCGCCAAGGCGGATGAAGACCTCGCCTCCATCGCCGAGCGCTACGATGCCGGCGAACTGACGCGCGCCGAAATGCTGGAGGCGCAGAAGGCGATCATTGCCGAACAGGCCAAGGCGCAGCTTGTCATCGAGCAGGCCGCGCAGGCCCAGCAGCAGATCGCCGAGACGGTCGAAGAGCAGTGGTTCGCCGCTGGCGCCGCGTTCAAAGCCGCAGGCAATGAGGTGCTGTGGTCGGCGGATCACCTCAAGGGCTGGGATCAGGCGCTGCGGGCGGTATCCGGGACTGCGGCCTATCAGGACTTGCCGATGGAGCGCATGTACGAACTGGCCCGCGATTTCTATGCCGCAGATTACAAGGCTCGCACCGGGCAGACCCTCCCGATTTCCGGCGGCGCCAAGCCAGCAACCACGCAGCAGCCCGCTCCGCGCACCGATCCGCGGGATCCCCCGGTGCAGACCCTCGCCGGGATCAACGGGGATGCCACGGACATGGTGACCGACGGCACCTTTGCCGCCATCGACAAGATGATGGATGTCGATCCGATCCGCGCCGAACAGATGATCGCGGCGCTGCCGAAGGCGCAGCAGGACAAGTACTTCGCCTCGGCCTGACCTGGCCTGAAGAACATGTGGCCGCCCGCATCAGGGCGGCCGTATCTGCCATCACCGGAGCGACCTATGTCCTTGACCATGCGACTGAAAACCGGTGACAACCCGCGCCGGGTCAGGATCGGGGAAAACATCTCGATCACCATCGTCAAGGTCGGCTTGAATCGTGTCAGCATCTGCATCGACGCGCCGCGCGAGGTTCAAATCCACAAGGATGGCGCCGATTCCGAGGCGCCCGAGCCAGGGTATTGAAGCGACGCCCCTAGATGTGGTAGGTGTAGGCATCGCCACGCATAGGATGTGCCTGGGTCACCCTTGACCATTGGAGCATCAGATGCCCATCACCACGACTGGCGTGAACTCCCCGCAGGCTGTGAAGCGCTGGGCCACCGGCCTGGCAATGGACGTGGACACCAAGTCCTACTTCAGCCGGAAGTTCATCGGCACCGGCATGAACAACATCATCGAGCGCAAGGTCGATCTCGAAGATGATGCTGGCGACGAAATCCGCTTCGACCTGTCCATGCGTCTCCGCGGCGACATGACCTATGGCGACGACATCGTCGAGGGCAAGGAGGACCAGCTGTCCTTCTACCAGGACACCGTGAGGATCGACCAGGCCCGGAAAGGCGCCTCGGCTGGCGGCCGGATGACCCGGAAGCGCACCCTGCACGACTACCGCGCCCTGGCCCGCGAGCTGACCGGCATCTACATGGCGGAATGGCAGGATGACGGCCTCTTCGCCTACCTGTCCGGGGACAGCGCGCTGGCCGCCGTGAACGAGGACAACAAGTTCAAGGTCGCCTTCGCCGGGAACCCGATCCAGGCCCCCGACACCGACCACATCATGTACGCCGGTGCGGCCACCTCCAAGGCCACCGTCGCGGCTGGCGACAAGATGACGGTCAACCTGATCGAGCGTGCCGCCGTCAAGGCGGCGATGATGAACGCGATCAACCCCGATGTCGTCGATATGACGCCCGTCTCGGTTGAGGGCGGCATGCACTTCATCCTGCTGATGAACCCCTGGAACCAATTCGATCTGCGCACCGAGACCGGTGAAGCGGGCTGGATCCGGTATCAGCAGGCCGCCGCCACCGCCGAGGGCCGCAACTCGCCCCTGTTCAAGAACTCGATCGGCATGATCGCCGATGTGGTCCTGCACACGCACAAGCGGGTCCGCCGGTTCTCCGACTATGGCGCCGCATCCAACGTCCCGGGCACCCGTTCCCTCCTGCTGGGCCGCCAGGCCGGTGTGATCGCCTATGGCGCCGCCGGGAACGGCACCCGCATGACCTGGGTCGAGAAGATGACCGACGCCGACAACCAGGTCGCCATCTACTGCGGGGCGATCATGGGGTGGAAGAAGACCCGGTTCAACAACCGTGACTTCGGGGTCATCTCCATCGACGCCGCCGCCAAGAACCCGGGCTGATGATCTCTGGCGGCGCGTCAGGCGCCGCCTTTTCAACAACTTGAAGCCCGATCAGGGCACGGAAGGACAAGGCCATGGCAACCAAGCAGACCCTCTTCTTCACCGGCGTCGGGCGCCCCGTGTTCGGGAACAACTTCCGGTCCGGTTCGCCGATCGTTTTCAGGCACACCCACACGTTCCTGGCGGCCGTGCTGACCACGGATGTCCTGGAGATGTTCATGGTGCCCGCCTACGCGCAGATCAAGCGCTTCGAGATGATCTCGGCGAACATCGGCGCCATCAACGCGAACGTCGGCATCATGACCGGCACGCCCGGAGACACCGCTGCCGTCCGCACCGCGGGCGCCGAACTGGTCTCGGCCACGGCGCTGAACACGACCATCCTGACCACGCTGGCGCAGCGTGCCGCGTTCGGCAAGATCGGTGACAGCCCGGTATCCATCGGCCTGACCCCGGCCTCCGACATCACTGCCGCCGCGAACAAGACGATCACGTTCGAGGTCGAACTGTTCTGACGCCCGCCTGGCACCGCTCCTTGCCGGGGCGGTGCTTTTCTCATGCCAACCGGAGCCTGCCATGCCCCCCGCCATGCCTGTCCTGATCGAATCCCTGTGCCGCCGCCCCGCCGGGCAGAACATCATCGACCTCGGCGATGGCGCCGTCTACGACTTCCGCGATGATGGCACCGGCGCGCAGGTCGCGTTGGTCAGCAACCCCGAACACCAGCGCAAGCTGCTGTCCATCGCGGAGGGGTTCGCGTTCTATGGGTCCGCAGCGGAACAAGGCGTCAACTCGCAAGCCCTCTCGCTGCCCGCGCAGTTCATCCCCGGCGAGGATCCCGCGAACACCGTCGCAGTGGCGCACAGCGCGCCTGTCGGCCTGCGCCCCCCCGCGACCATCGAAGAAGCCCGAGAAATGCTTGGCGCCATGGGCGTATTTGACACAACGGAAGTCATCTTGGTGGCCTTTCGTCATCTGATCCCGGGATATGACGCCGAGACCGCCGACGCCAACGCAGAGCGCGAGGCCGCCGCGCAGGCCGCTGTTGCGGTTGCCCCGGTCAAGCTGCCGGAGCCCAAGGAGCCCGCCGCCGACCTCTCCGTGTCCGATCACGCCGACCTCAACGGCAAGACGCTGGCCGAGATCCGGGCGATCTACGCCCAGGAATGGGGCAAGCCGGCCAGCCCGCGCCACACCATGGACGTGATGGTCTCCAAGATCGAGAGCATCCGCGAGGAGCGCGCCAAGGGCCCGGCCAACTGATTTCGCGCCGGGCGCATGACGCGCCCCGGCATCACTGTTGGAGGCTGCCCCCGTGGCGTTCACTGCTGGGACCATCCTGACCGAAACCGGCATCATGTTGGCCGACGAGGATGCGGTGCGCTGGCCTCTGTCGGAACGGCTGTCGTACATCAACGATGCAGTGCGCGAGATCATCGCATCAAAGCCCAATGCGGCGACGGTCACGACCACGCTGACCCTGGCGACGGGAACGCTGCAGCGTCTTCCCGATGGCTACACCACCCTGTCCCGCGTCACCCGCAACCTCACCGTGGCACACGACGCGCCGGGCGGTCCCGTGGGGGCCGAGGCCATCCGCCCGATCGCCAGCCGCGACGATCTCGACGCCCTGATCCCGGGTTGGCAGAGCAATGCCAGCCTTTTCGCGCAGCGTGTCGTCCATGTGATCTACGATCTTGCTGATCCCAGGGTCTTCTATGTCGCCCCCGGCAATGACGGAACCGGAAAGGTCGAGGCCGTGGTGGGCCTGCAGCTTGCAGACATCCCGGTTCCGCCGAGCCCGCTGCTGATCGACAGCTACAGCGCGGTAATCCCGCTGCGTGATCCGTACCGCAACGCGATCCGAGAGTACGTCTTGCACCTCTGCTACGCCAAGGATGCGGGGATCCCAGCCGCGGCGAACCGGTCCGTGGCCTACCTCAACTCCTTCAACGAGAAGCTGGCTGCCATCGGCAGTGGCGAGGCCGCGATGGCCATGGGGGCAGGGGGCTGACATGGCTGCACCAGACACACCGCTGGCGGATTTCCTGCCCTACGTCCTGCCCCATGCCAAGATGGTTCCGGACCCCGTGGCCGAGTTCAACCTGAAGCTCGCAGCCATCGAGTTCTGCGAGCGGACGAGGTGCTGGCGGCATGCGATCAGCGTGGCGGTATCCAGCAACAACCATACCCTTGTGGCGCCAGAACTGACCACGATCCACGAGTTCGAGGAAGCGACGCACGAGGGCCGCCTTTTGGTGCCGACGCAATACACCAGCCTGCCGCCGCAAGTGCTGTCCGGCGAGCTTGTCGAGGGCCTGCCGCACTGGATCTCGCAGACCGAACCGGGGCAAGTCACGATCTTCCCGTATCAGACCGGCACGCTGCGCATGACGGTGTTCCTGAAGCCCCGTCATGGTACGCAGTACGGCACCGATGCGGCCAACCCGCTGCGTGATGCTCTGGCCATGGTCCCGGCCTTCATGCTGTCCCAGCACGCCGAAGCGCTGGCCTGCGGCGCCCTGAGCCGTCTCCTGGCCGTCCCGGGGAAACCATGGAGCGATCCGCAGCGCGCCATGTACCACAAGATGGAGTTCGACAAGGCCTGCGGCGCCTCCTTTGCCTCGAACATCACTGGTCAGCAGCGCGCCCCGCGGCGGACCAGAGGCCAGTATATGTGAGGCCGGGTCCATGGCGCGCATCGACATCACAGACTTCAGGGGGCAGATGCCCCGCGTCCATGAGCGGCGGCTTCCCGGCAATGCAGCGGCGCGCGCAGTTAACGCCGAGTTCGAGAACGCCATCGTGTCGGGGATGCAGCGCACCACAGTTGCCCATACCTTCGGGTCAGATACCGTGACTGCCTACCTGTTCGGGACTACATGGCTGGGGTGGTCCACGATTGTCGATGTGGCGCGCGCCCCTGTTGCGCAGAACCGGATCTACTATACCGGGGATGGGGCGCCAAAGGTCAGGGATGGTGTAACCGTCTATGATCTCGCCCTTCTGGCGCCAACGGGGGCGCCGACCACGGTCAACCTTTCCTCGCCCAGCGGCAAGATCGAGTCCGTCCTGTTCTGCTATACCCATGTCACCTCGCTAGGCGAGGAAAGCCCGCCTTCGCCCCTGTCTGCCCCCCTGAACTGGTCCGCAGGGGTGGTGACCCGCATCAATGGCTTCGCTGCGGTCCCCTCGGGCCGCGGCATCACGCATCGGCGCATCTACAGAAGCCAGACCTCTGCCGCCGGGGTGACAGGGCTGTTCTTCGCCGCAGAGATCACTATCGCCACCACCACCTACGATTTCAACATCGCGGCGACCCCGCTGCAGGAGCTTCTGCCCTCTTCCGACTTCGATCCGCCCCCGGCTGGCCTGCTTGGTCTGACCACGCTGCCCAACGGCATGATGGCCGCCTTCGAGGGCAACAACCTCTACTTCTGCGAGCCCTACCAGCCGCATGCCTGGCCGGAGAAGTACGTCCTGACCGCAGACTTCCCGGTTGTGGGCCTCGCTGCCTTCGGATCGACGCTGGCCATCCTGACATCCGGGCTGCCCTACATCGCGCAGGGCACGACCCCTGACTCCATGCAGATGGAGAAGATGGAAACAGGGCTTCCTTGCCTGTCGAGACGCGGAATCGTGGACATTGGCTACGCCGCCCTCTACCCCTCGGTCGAGGGGCTGGTGATGGTTTCGGCAACCGAGGCGCGCGTCGTGACGCAGCCCATCTTTACCCGGGATCAGTGGCTCGATCTCGCCCCGGACACCATCATCGCGGATCGGCACAAGGGCCAGTACGTCTTCCTCCACAACATCAGTGCCGATACCGTCTATGATGGTGGCCCTCCTGCGGGCTGGACCGAGATGGAACGCCTCGATCTCGAAGGCGACGGGCCGACTTTGACCGGTGGCGGTCTGGATCACATCGTGTTGAGCGCGGGGGACGCCTTCAGCAGCTTCGGCGAGCGCCGCATCGGGGTCCTCAACTTCGAGGGACAGGCCATCGACTATGTGACCTCGGACATCGTGGTGCCCGTGTCGATGTTCCGCGACGAGACCACCTCGCTGCTCTACATGATTGACGCAGACAGCAGGTCCGTTGTGACCTGGCAGGATCGCATGGCGCCACAGGCGATCTATACCTGGCGGTCCAAGAAGTTCACCTCGATGACCCCGGTAAGCTTTGGTGCAATCTATGTGCGGACCGAGATCCCCGTTGTCACCGATGACACGTTCGAGGTCAGGATCTTCGCCAACGGCGCCCAGATCCATACCGAGGTCAAGGCGAACGCCCCGAAACGCCTGCCCGCCGGGCGCCTCGCCGAGGAATGGGAGGTCGAGATCTACTCCACGGTGTCCGTGGTCTCCGTGCATATGGCCGGGACCATTGACGAGTTGCTGGAGGCCGCATGAAGGAGCCAAGAGAAACCTTTCGCGACGAACGACTGGACATCCTTGCCGGAACCCGAGGAAGTGCGGGTGATCGCGCTGTCAGGCTGAAGGAGATGCCTGATCTGGTCGCCGAGACCGCGGCAAAGATGATTGCCAATGCTGGGGGCGGGAGCGGCGGAGGCGGAGACGTAACGGGGGATGATACTTCCACTACCGTCCAGAACATCGCTGCCTACTCGACCACGGCAGGCAAGAACATCACCGAGTTGACCGGCGCGCAGGGGGATATTCTCTACCACAACGGGACCAGCTGGGTGAAGTTGGGTCCGGGCACGGTAGGGCAATATCTGCGCACCAATGGCGCAGGGGCCAACCCGGCTTGGGGATTTGGAGCGGTTGTCCATGCATCATCATCTCCGGGTGTAACCACCACGGCGGCCAACACGACGCCTGTGAGCGTTACGGGTGCGGTGTTCAACTATGCGGCCAATGCGATCTATCAGATCTGGGTGATGGGGCGGCTGAACTCCGCTGCCGCGACAACAGGCGCGGGTATTCAATTCGACCTTTCGTCAGCGGTTAATGCGATCGACGTGCAGTTCTTTCACCAGATCACCTCGGCGGGCACGCTAACCGGCGGTCACTCGATTGCAGATGATGCCTCTGTCGGTGTCTCGTCTGGCGTTCCTGCGGGGCCGCTGGACGTGCCGATCACAGCGTTCGGGTTGCTCTTGACGGAGGCCAACACGGGGACGTGTCAGCTACGGCTGCGGTCGGAAACTACCGCGGTGACGGAATTGCTGGCCGGGACCGTGATGGTTGTGACGAGAGTGGCGTGAGAGTGAGCGGCGGGCTTGGCGGCGCCCAAAACTGCGGGATTGAGATCTTCGCTTAGGACAGGTGGAACATGACGACGCAAAAGGCACGATTTCTTCTGCGCAGTGGTACTGCAGCACAGTGGGCCTCGGTCAACCCTGTCCTTGCGGCGGGCGAGCCCGGCTACGAGACCGACACCTATGTCTTCAAGGTGGGCGATGGTGTGACCGCATGGGCAACGCTTCCTGCGTACGAGCGAAACCGGCAGGCGGCGAACGCAAACCTCACCGCTGAGGCGCTGCTCACCGGGGCTGCCGATCGGGTGTCCTACTATACTGGGATCGGAGCAAAGGCGCTCGCTGCGTTCACTACCGCCGGTCGCGCCCTTGTTGGCGCCGCGAACGCTGCGGCACAGCGCACCGCGCTTGAGTTGGGCGGTCTAGCCACCCAGAGCATCCTTGATGAGGACAGTTTTGCAACCAACTCCGCGACACGGCCGCCGTCGCAGAAGTCCGCGAAAACCTACATCGCAGCCTACATTGCCGACATCATCAACGGTGTCGCCGGGAAACCCAAGGTGCAAGCTAATGCGCTATCAGGGATCGTTCGCGGCGAAGTCAGCGCATCTGGATCTGGGGTTTGGTCGGGAATTGGCAGTCTTGACGGCGCGCGTCACCTGATGGTGAACATCTTTTTTCGCGGTGGAACAAATATCGGCACCATAAATGTTCGTTTCAGCAACGACAACGGCACAACTTGGGGCGCTTCGCAGGTGGCAATTTCCGGCGTGAACAGCCCCGCCGGTTTTGGATGGTTCAGGATTGCTTTTTCCAACAACGGTTTCGGGTGCAGGATCCTCGGAACTGCCGATGGCTACCAGAACGAAGGCTTTCTCACTGTCCCTTCGGGGGTCAATGCGATCCAGTTTTCGCTCAGCTCATCCAATACCGTAAGGTTCGACTACTTTGTGTTTGGCGGGCTAACGTGAACACTCACCTTGCCTTAAGGGTTTTTGGGCATTCCGGTTCCGTGATAAACTAGAGGCACAGCCCATCTGGAGATGCATGATGCTTCTTGCCCTTGCCCTTGCTGCTTCCCTTCAAAGCAACTGGACCCCGCCGCCCGCGCGGTACGATCACGAATATGACGGCAAGATCATCGTGCAAATGATGCATCCGAGAAAGGTTCCTGCTGCCTGCCGCGCACTGTTCAAAAGCGCCGGTCTCGAAGAATTGCGGAAGTCGGTGGGGCCAAGGCAGCGCGGGTGCGCCGTAGTTTGGCGCAAGGCGAAAATCTGCAAGGTCATCATCATTGACCGCCCATCTGAAACCGGCAGAACGCCGGAACAGGTCGTCCGTCATGAGCGCGCGCACTGTAACGGCTGGCATAGCAGCCACCCAGACTGAACCGGAGGCATCTGCCATGCACTTCTCCCGATCCAACCAGAAAGCACTGCTTGAAGCAGCCACCTCGCCCACCAACGCGCAGGGGTGGTCGGACAACGCCATTGCCTTCGGGATCTCGCACGAGCCCAAGGGCGACCTGATCGGCGTCATGGTGTTCGATGAGTTCCGGGGCCGCGAGGCCGAACTGGCCATTGCCATGTTCAATGAGCGGCCGCTGACCCTGACCATCATCGAGGCGATCAAGCAGCTCGCCTTCCATCCTCGATTTCTAGGTCTCGGCGCCCTCTGGGCCCGCATCGCGCATGACGATCGTCGCGCCCTGTCCGCGGCAATCCGCTGTGGCTTCGAGGTCGAGTACCGCCGCCGCGCTGGATATGCCGGGGGCAAAGATGCTATCATGCTCTCGATGACGGCGCCTGCCACGCCTCCGGAAGATCGTGCTTCGGCGCAGGATGAGGTGTGAGACATGGGCGGCGCCCCGAAACCTGACAAGAACATCGGCATCGCCGCGATGAAGTCGGCGGAGACCGGAGAGGCCGCCCTGAAGTGGATGCAGGAGCAGGCCAAGATCACGAACCTCTGGGCCGAAGAGGACCGGTCCAGGTACAAGACCGTCTTCGAGCCCCTGCAGGACGAGTTCATTCAGGACGCCAAGACCTATGCGTCCCCGGAACGCCGTCTCGCCGCACAGGATCGTGCCGCCGCCGATGTTGCGATCGCGGCGGGACAGGCTGCGGATCAGCGCCGCCGTTCCCTGGGCGCCCTTGGCGTCAACCCGGCCTCGGGGCGGTTCATCAATGCGGAGTCCCGCGCCGGAACCGATGTCGCGCTGGCCACCGCCGGGGCGCGCAACCTTGCGGGGCGCACCGTGGATGATACGGGCCGCCAGCTTCGCGCCGCGGCCGTGAACCTCGGCGCCGGGCTGGGGGTCAACCCCGGAACATCCATCGGGCTGTCGAACCAGTCCGCCGGTGCCGGATTTGGTGCCGCACAACAGGGATATGGGCAGCAGGGGCAGCTTCTCAACGCGCAGTTCCAGCAGCAGATGCAGGCCTATCAGGCCAAGCAGCAGGGCATCGGCGGCCTGTTCGGTGCGCTTGGGACTGTGGCCGGGTCCCTGCCCTGGGCATCCTCGGAGGACATCAAGACCGGGAAGCGGCCCTACACCGGGGCGCTTGGCGCGATCCGCGACATGCGTGTCGAGGAATGGACCTACAAGCCCGGGGAAGGAGACGGCGGAACCCACGTCGGCCCCTATGCCGAAGAGTTCGCGGCAACCACTGGCATGGGCGACGGCAAAAGCATCGACCCGATTTCGGCAATCGGTGTCGTCATGGGCGCGATCAAGGAGCTTGCGGACAAGGTGGACAGCCTCGCCGCTGAGGAGGCCGGGGAGAGCGAAGAGGACGAAAACGTGGTGGCGATGCCGAAGCGCCAGCGGCGCCCCATGGGGGCCGTCCCGGAGGCGATGGCGGCATGATCGGGCTGGCTTCCTTTGCCGAAGGCTTTGCCGGGGCGCGCAAGGCGCGACTGGACCGTGAGGAGCGGGCCGCAGATGCGGCGCGCCAGGACGCCTTGATCGCGGCCTACCAGCGCCAGCCGATGGGGGCAATTCCGGGAGCAGCGGGCCCGTCGCCCGGCGGCACCGGAAGGCCTGGGACCGCAGCGGAGCCAGCCGATGGGCTTCTGGGCTACATCGACAGCACCGAGGGCGGCGGGGCCTGGAACACACTCTACGGCCACGCCCAGAACGGCGGCGCCTTTGATGGTGTCGATGTCACGGAGATGACCCTGGGCCAGCTCTACGATTTCACTGACCCGAACGGCGCCTATGGCCAGTACGTCAAGGCCAACAATCCCAGGGGCGTCGTGGCGACCCCGCTGGGCCGGTTCCAGATCGTCGGATCGACCCTCAGGCGCGCCGCAACAGCCATGGGTCTCGACCCGTCAACGAAGTTCACGCCCCAGACCCAGACCGCCATCGCCGGATATTTGGCCAGGAACAGGCTGGCCGGGGCGAAAGACCCGGTATCGAAGCGCGCCGCGATGCGGGCCGAGTGGGACGGCTTCAAGAACGTGCCCGATGCCCTTCTCGACAAGGCGATTGCCGATTTTGAAGCCAAGGGCGGCGTGTTCGGCGCCGCGGTGCGGCCCATGGGCGCGGGCCCGGTGTAAGGAGCAGGATCATGGTCGCAGGTGTGGGCCTCGCCGCCTTCGTTGAAGGCTACTACGGCGCCAGGGACAGGCAGCGCAGCATCGCCAATGAGAAGGAGGATCGGGCGCGCCAGAAGAAGCTCGACGAGATCACCTTCGCCCGGGAAAAACGCGCCGCCGAGGAGCATGATCTTCGCATGGGCGAAGCGCGTCGCGCCATCGCGGATCGTGAGGCGGAGCGCCAGATGTTCGCCGATGCCTATGGTGCCACAAAGGAGGCGATGGACGGCGATCCGGCGCGAGGCGGGCGCGGCGCCGTGCCGGTGTCGCCGGATCCCGTGACCGGTGTCGCCGCCGAACTCGGCCTCCCCCTTGGCGCCGTGACAAATGGGGCCGCTGATACCTTCGTCGCCAACAACCCGCTTCCATCGACGCCCGCCGTGGCGAGGCCAGGACCGACCGTGGCGGCCGCCTCGGCGCTGCCGCAGGTCACCCGCGCCTCCGAGTATCCGCCCGGGCGCGGTCCGGCACCGCGATCCCCGGCTGCGCCACAGCGGGCGCCCATGGGGGCGACCCCGACGCAATCCCAGGCCTACGATGATGCTGGCCTCATCACCCTGCCAGATGGAACGGTCATTGCCCCGGCCCCGCGCGGTGCGATTGCTGACGAGCTTGGCGCCTATGGGCCCGCAGGGGTCAGATACCTGCGCGGCCCACGCGATACCAGAGAGGCGGACTATCCACCGTCGCGCGCGCCCGCAGCCCCCGAGGCGGCACCACGCAACCTCATGCTGACCCCTGGCATCAACCCGATTCTCGGCGGAATCCTCAACGTCATGGCGGCGCGGCGTGGTGCCGGTAGAGGTGCTGTTCCGGCGCCAGACGCGATCAGCGACATGATCGGAGCCGAAGATCTGGCTGCGGCCGGTGAGAAACTGTTGGGCAAGCCCGCCCCGGGGCCGCGCGTCGATGCCCTCTCCCCCGCAGATCAGAAGGCCGACAAGCAGGCCCGCACCGCCATGGGAGCGGCGCGCGTAGTCGAGCAGACGGCGAGCCCGGAAACCCAAGGTGCGGCGCAAGCTGCGGTCACGGCGGCCGCCACTCCTGCCCCGGGGAAGGGCGGCAAGGGCCTGAAACCCGGCGAGACAGTCACCCCGGCGCAGCAGGAGCGCGCCTCCAAGGCGTTCATGGAGTATTACGCCGAAACCGGCGTCCCCAAGATCATCGAGGGCTACCTGAAGCGCGGCGAGATCGACAAGGCCATGGCGTTCCAGACCTTCATGGACAGCCAGACCACCAAGGCCGCGATGAAGGAATGGGCTCTGGCCACGTTTGCGCTGACCACCGGCGATCTCGACGGTTTCGCGGATCGCCTCATGGACGCCTACAACCGGAACGACTACATCAATGACAACACCGTGGTCCTCAAGGATCAGTCCGAGATCTTCCGGGACAGCCAGGGCAATATCACCGGTGCCCGCATCGTGTTCAAGGACCAGAAGTCCGGGCACACCTTTGACCAGGTATTCAGCGGTCCCGACGATCTCATCGCGTTCGGCATGATGAACTTCGACCCGGCCAACGTGTTCGAGATGTATCAGGCCAGGAACGAGGCGGCGAAAGCCAACGCCAAGGGGGCGCTGGACACCGCGAAGACCGCCGCCGAGATCGAGAAGCTGCAGGCCGACGCGGACAAGGCCAGGGCAGAGGCTGCATCGACGCGCGCTATTGGCGGTCTTGGGGCCGCGCCAGCGGCGCCCACCGAGGGCGGCCCGCCGGTCGTCTATCGGCCCTGACGTGGGCTTGTCGGAATGCCCCCACATGGGGTATGTCTAGGCATCTGGGGTGCCATAGGATGTGGCGACCGTAACTGATCCTCTGGGGCAGCTATGGCACGCAACGTCTTCGGCTTTGGCCCCATGGGTGTTGCCCCCGATGCGATCGCTGAAGATCCCAAGGCGAAGGCTGACTCGCTGGCGCTGCGGCACAACGTCCCCGCCAACGTCCTTCTGGCCCTGAAAGAAGCGGGAAGCGCCGATCTCGATACCGATGCCGCCGAGATTGGCGCCGCGCTGAAATTCGGGGCGACGCTGGATCAGGCTCTTGGGGCCAAGCTTGGCGATCCAGCGCGGGCCGGCGCGGTCATGAACCGGGCCTACGACATCGCCGATGAACTCTACCCGCGCCCCGTGGAGCCCAAGACGGGCAACGTGGTGACGGACACCGCCCGCCAGCTTGGCGGTTCTCTGGTCAAGGGGGCCGGCGCGCTGGTGAAGGGCATCGGGATCGCCGCCGAAGAAGCGGTAACGGGCGGGCGCGGGCTTCCCGAGGGCGACAGCCCGACCTGGGCGCGCCAGGGCGCCGATGCTCTCGGGCAGGTCATCAACGATTACGGCCAGTCGATCCAGAACGAGGTTTCGGACGAGGGCCGCAAGGCTCTTGCGGAGTCGTCGCCCGGCGGCGATCTCTTTGACCCCTCGACCTGGACCTTTGGCGAGAAGCCATCGTTGCGCGGCTACACCATGCTGGCGTCCGATGTGCTGGGATCGTTCCTGCCTGTTGTCGCCACGGCGGTTCTGACGCGCAGCCCGACCGCTACCGCAGCGGTCGGCGGCTTCTTGGGCGGCGGGACCGGGGCGCAACAGGCCGAGCAAATCGTGGACGAGATGGCTGCAGCCAAGGCGCCAGACGGCCGGTCCCAGCTCGAGGTCAACTCCGCGTTCTACCGGGACCTGATCGCGCGCGGCGCCAGTCCCGATGAGGCGCTGAAACGGACCAAGCAAGCGGCTTCGCGCATGGCCTTCCTGATGACGGCGCCGGTCAGCGCGTTTGGGGGCGCCGCGACGGAGCGGATCCTCGGTCCGGTGGCGAAGGGTCTGGCCGCTCGAGGTGTCGCCTCCCGTGTCGCCGGGACCGCCGGGCTTTCGGCTGTCGAGGAAGGGGTTCAGGAGGTCGCGGAAAGCGCGGCCACGCGCGCCGGTGTGAACCAGGCCGCCGGAACCGACCTTGCCCTGACCGAGGGCACCTTCGCAGACTTCCTTCTCGGCGCCCTTGGCGGGGCTGTGCCGGGCGCCGCAGTCGGCGCCTTCGCCCGCCCGCCCCGAGAGGACCAGGACCCCGGCACCGATGGCAGCGGTGTTGGGCAGGCCGCCGCCCCTACTTCCCCTCCTCCCGAGGCGGGGGCGGCGGCCGACCAGATTGACCCGCTGGGGGCCGCACCGGCGCCCGCACCGCCGCCCACCGGCCCGCTTTCGCGCGCCGCTGCTGTTGCCCCCGACATGACGCCGGTGCCCGAGGCGCCGGAGGCCCCACCGAAGTTCCCGGACCAGAAGCCGGGCAAGCCGGTGCGCGTTGCCGACCCGCAGGGCCGGATCTGGGATGCCGTGTTCCAGCGCGAAACCCCGGAAGGTGGGGCGGTTCTGCGGATCGCGGGCGAAGAGATCACGCTCGATGCCGTCGAGTTCGATGGCGCCGTCCTGCAGGCCCGCATGGCCGACGAAGAAGCCAAGATGAAGGCGAAGGGCAAGACGGTCCCGGACAAGGCGCCCACGGCGACCCCCGATGACCTTGCCCGGCCGCCGGTGCAGCCCGGCGGGCTGGCGGCGCAGGCGCAGGCCGGTATTGCGCCCCCGGCGCCGCCCTACGCCCCGGAACCGGCCCCGAAGCCGGGAAAGGCGAAGGCTCCTCTGGCCCCGCCGCAGCCCGCGACGCCCGCCGTCGCCGACGCCGATGGGCTGTACGACATGCTCTTCGCGGCTTACGAGAAGGGCTCGCTCAAGGATGCCTCTGGCACCGCTGATCCGATCCTGAAGGTGGCAAAGCGTGTCAGGGATGCCGGGGGCGCGTTGACCCGGGAGACGTTCAAGCCGTTCGCGCAGGAGGTGGCCGCCGTCATGGAGCGGCCGCAGGGCGAGCGCGCCCGCCTGATGAACGACATCGTGAAGACCTATGCCGGAGTAAAGCCCGATGCCGCGCAAGCGCAGACCGAGACGAGTGGTGCCGCCGTCACTGCGGAACCCGACGCCGCGGGAGGCGCTGGAGATGCTGGAACAGTCCAAGGAGTTCAGCCCGTCGCAGGCCAGAGTGATGCGCAACCTGCTGTGGAAGGGGGGATTCGTGAGGAACGACAGCCCGGAAGCGCCCCTGATGGAGAAGCTGGCGCTGGTGACGTGGCCCAGCCCGTCGATCAGGCTGCACTGACGGATCAAGCAGCGGTTCGCCGTGCGGAGTTTGCGATCGAGAAGGCGCGGTCGGATCACGCCCGCGCCAACCTTGTGGTGGACAAAACGCTTCCTGGCCGCCAAGCGAAGGGTGTTCCCTTGGCCGAGATCCAGATCGGCAAGGCGCCAGACGGCAAATTCATGGTCCGCCACAGCCTTTCCACCGGCACGCAGGGCTATGCCGTTTCGATGTCGGGCGACTTTGCCACCCAAGACGAGGCCTATGCTGAAGCCGAGGCCAGGATGGTCAAGTCGGCGCGTTCGACAATCGCTGACCCGAACATGTCCGAAGCCGACAAGAAAGCGGCGCGGAAAGTGCTGTCTTGGCTTGGTGTGCCGGAAAGCCCGGAGCCAAAGCAAGCGCCCGCGCCCGCCGCCAACGAAACCGAGGGTCAACCCTCAACCGTCTCAGATGGAGGATCCCGTGACGGAAGCGACAAAGTTCCCGAAGAAGGCGGCCAAGGCGCTGCACCGACTGGTGGCGTCAGGACAGGTGACAAGGGCGGACGCGCAGAAGATCCTCAAGCGGGATCCGAACGGAACGGTGGACCCGGCACTGATCCCGGCGCTGCGCAAACTGGTGACGGCGATGGCGCCGGGTCCGCACCGGATCAACTGACCGATCCCGTCACGGCCGCCGCAGCCGAGGCTGACCCCGACCCGACCCCGGCGCAGGCCGAGGCCGGGAACTACAAGAAGGGTCACATCGCGTGGAACGGGCTGGATCTGACCATCGAAACCGCCAAGGGGTCCGAACGCCGCGGTGTCTCCGCCGATGGGCAGGAATGGTCCGTCATCATGCCCGCTCACTACGGGTACATCCGGTCCAGTGTGGGCGCAGACGGAGAGCAGGTCGATTTCTACATGGGTCCGCGCCCGGACAGCGATGTGGTTGTCGTGGTCGATCAGGTCGATGCCGACACCGGCGCCTTTGATGAACACAAGGCCATGCTGGGCTTCCGCAACAGGAAGGCGGCGCTGGATCACTATGTGCTGGGCTTCTCCGATGGAAAGGGGAAGGACAGGCTAGGCGGCCACAAGATCATGACCGTGGCCGAGTTCAAGGAGTGGCTGGAAGGCGGCGATCTGAAAAAGCCGGTGAGCGAGCTGCGCGCGGCCAAGCCTGCGGACACCTCTCCCGCGCCCGCCCCAGAGAAGCCTGTTCGGCGGCGCACCGAAGCCCCCGAAGGCTCGACCGAAGTTCAGTCTCTTGATGGCTACGCCATCGGGGATGAGATCGAGGTGCCCGGTCGAACCATCGGCACGTCACGCATCAAGTCCCTGTGGACGATGCGGAGCCCCGTTGGTCTTGGCCTGATGAAAAAGGCCGAAATCGAGGAGATCGCAACCGGAAAACTGCTGGACGTTCTTCTTCTCGAAATCCAGCCCATTTCGGATCCCCAACCAGAACCTGCTCCCGGCGCGGCACAAGACGCCCCGGTCGAGGCCCCCGCCGGTGGTGTTGCACTCGCCACCGGCGGCGCGGAGCCTACGCCAGCACCGAAGAAGGCCATCAAGGGGCTGACCGAAGCCGAGAACGCGGAACTGGCCGATCTCGAAGCCGAGTTCCTCGACCTTCTCAAGAACCAGACCAACAGCGGTCTCGATCCAAAGATGGTGGCTGTCGCCTTCAAGATCGGGACCCTCTACGTCAAGGCCGGAACCCGTCGCTTCCGCGCCATGATCGACACGATGATGGATCGTCTGGGGCTGACGCTCGAACAGGCGCAGCCCTATGCGCGCAACGCCTACAACCAGATCCGGGATGACCTTGAATTGGCGGGCGAAGACATCGCCGACATGGATAGTTCCGAGGAGGTGGTCAAGGAAATCCGCAAGATGCGGGCCGAGGCCGCAAAATCTGGCGCCAAAGGTTCTGCGGTTGCCGATGCCGGTGATACAATCCGGCCCGCAGCCGCCCCCGAGGCGGGCAACAGCACGGAGACCGGTGATGACGCTGGACGAGATGGCGGCCGAGGTGATGCAGGCCTGGGCAACGGAACACCGGGACCTGGTGAAGCAGTGGGACCGGACGGCCCTGCTGGAACAGGCAATGGGGGTCGCGGAGATGGCGATGGACGAGGCGGAGAGCGCGGGGATCCCGGAGCGGGAAGCGCTGATGCAGATGCTGGGCATCTATCCATCCCCGCCGCCCCCCCCGGAGACGGACAAGGATTGACCCGCTCCGGCGTTTCGCCGGGCAACTTCGAGATCACCGACGATTTCGGGCTTGGCGAAGGCACGCCTAAGCAGAAGATCGACGGAAACCTCGCAGCAATCCGGCTGGTCAAGGATCTGGACCGAGAGAACCGCTATCCCACGAGGGATGAGCAGGCCGCTCTTGCGCGCTATGTCGGCTGGGGCGGGCTGAAGGGCGTGTTCGACGGCAAGAACACCCTGAAATCGGACATGTGGGGCCGGGCGCAGCAAGAGTTGCGCACCTACCTCACCCCCGACGAATACCAGAACGCCCTGTTCTCGGTGTCGAACGCGCACTACACGGCCAAGCCCGTGGTCGATGCGATGTGGCGGGCCATGCGGCATTTCGGATTTGAGGGCGGCCGCGCGCTGGAACCTACGGTCGGCACCGGCAACTTCCTTGGCGCGCAGCCGCAGGATCTTGCGGGCAAGACGGAATGGTTCGCCTCGGAACTGGACCCGATCACGTCGAGCATCGCGGCCTACCTCTACCCCGAGGCAACCGTTCTGCGCGCAACCGGGTTCGAGAAGGCCCCGTTCCGCGACGGCGCCTTTGACATCGCCATCGGCAACCCGCCGTTCGGGGCCGAGACGATCCGGGACAAGGACAGGCCCGACATTTCCGGGCTGAGCCTGCACAACTACATCATCGCCAAGACGGGCAAGCACCTCCGCCCGGGCGGCATCATGGCGATGGTGGTGACGCATCGCTTCCTCGACACGCCGAACCCGCAGGCCCGCAACGTGCTGGCCAAGCAGTTCCGGTTCATGGGTGCGGTGCGCCTGCCGTCCGATGCTTTCCTGAAGAACGCCGGGACCGAGGTCACCACCGACATCGTGTTCTTCCAGAAGCTCGCCGAGGGAGAGAATCCCGCGCCTGACGCGGCATGGCTGGATACCGATGGCCGCTTGCCCGGCGACATCAGGGTCAACCGGTACTTCGCCGAGAACCCCCAGAACATCCTGGGCCGGTCGGCCATGGACGGCACGATGTACGGCGCCGCCGCCACTCAAGGCGAATACACCGTCCACAGCGACGGCCGCGACCTGTCTGTAGCGATTGACGAAGCCGTGCGGCGCAGCATGCCCGCCGATGCCTTGGGAGGCCGCGCGCATGCGCTGGAAGCGGCTATCGCCGCCGAGGACACCTCCGGCCTTCCCATTGGCGGCATGCAGATGCTTCCTGACGGCACGATTATCCGCCGCGAGTTGGACCGTGGCATCACCACGATCACCGCTGACTCGTTCTGGGCCGAGGATGCCGAGGAATGGAACCGGCTGGCGAAGGCGCTGACCGATCTTCGGGACATGTTGCGCAAAGGCAAGGCCAGCCCCGCCGAGTTCGTGGCGACGCACGACGCCTTCTTTGCCGCCAAGGACATCGCATACCTGAAGAACGGAAAGCGCGCCACGAAGCCCAGCAAGGCGGTGCAGGCGGTCTATGACATTGAGGACGGTCTCCGGCGCGGTGACGGCGCCTGGCAGTTTGACGCGCAACTCGCCGAGATCACCAAGGCGGCGCAGAACCGGACGTTGGGGGATGCGAGGTTCGCCCGCCTGAAAGGCCTGCTGGACCTGCGCCGGAAAACGCAGGCCCTGATCCGGGCCGAGTTCGCCGACTCCCCTGACATCGAGGCGATGCGCAAGGATCTGGACAAGGCCTATGATGCCTTTGTCGAGGCCCATGGCTATGTGAACTCTGGCCCCAACGTGGCGGTCCTGAAAGGCGACACCGGCGCCGAGCTTGGCTTGGAAGCCGAGTATTCCGAGGCCATGAAAGAGACGGTCAACGGGAAGACCGAGATCATCGAGCCGGAGAAGGCGAAGAAAAGCCGGATCCTGTCGTCCCGCGTCAACCGGCCGAAGAAGGACATCGTGTCGGCATCCAGCCCCGAGGATGCCCTTGTCCTGTCGATGCAGGAACGCGGGCGCGTCGATCTTGGCTACATGGCAGCCCTGCTGCGCGACAAGGGGCTGGCCCCAGAGGCGGTGCGTGACGCGCTGTCCGGCGGCGACGAGCCCCGCATCTTCCTGGACCCCGAAACCGATCAGTGGACGGATGCCGAGGAATACCTGTCCGGGAACTTCAGGGAGAAACTGCTGGCGGCGCGCCGCGCCGGGCTGGTTGCGAACATGCGGGCCCTGGAGAAGGCGCAGCCCGCCCCGATGCCGCGCGAACGCATCACCCCCGCGATCCGCAGCCAGTGGATCCCGGTCGAGGTATTCGAGGCCTTCCTGCAGGACATCGGCATCGACCGGCCCAAGGTTTCGGTGCTGTCGCAGGCCGGCATGGTGACGGTGGACGGCATCGAACGGAACCCGACCGACTATGGCCGCCAGTTCCAGAACCCGCACAAGAGCCTGCTGCAAATGTTCACGGCCGCCGTCAACGGCAAGAGCCTGACGGTATTCGACACCATCGACAAGAAACCGGTCAAGAACGAGGAGGCGACACGCGAGGTCAACGCCATCCTGACCCGCATGGGCAAGGAGTTCCAGACCTGGGCCTATGCCGATGCGTCGCGCGCCGAGTCCATCGTGGACGCCTTCAACGAGAAGGTGAATGTGTTCCGCCGCCGCACCTATGACGGCGAGAAGTACCTGAAACTGGTCGGGGCCAATACTGGACCGAATGGCATCCAGTTGATTCGCACGCAGAAAAACGCGGCATGGCGCCTGATCCAGCAGAACAAGGTTCTGCTGGATCATGTCGTCGGCGCCGGCAAGACATTCACCATGGTGACTGGGGTGATGGAGCGCCGCCGTCTCGGCTTGACCAAGAAGGCCCTGCTGGCGGTCCCCAACCACCTCGTCCTGCAGTGGGCCAGGGATTGGCTACAGCTCTATCCAGGCGCCCGCCTTCTGGCCGCCACCAAGGACGATTTCGAAGGTCCGAACCGCCGCCGCCTCTTCGCCCGGATGGCGACGGGCGACTACGACGCCATCATCATCGGTCATTCCTCGCTGGGCTTCATCGCGCCGCCTGAGCAGGATGTGGTGGACCTGATGACTGCGCAGGTCGCGGAGTTGCAGGACGCGCTGGATCAGGCCCGCCAGAGCGGCGAAAAAGGCCGCACGATGAACCAGCTTGCCACCAAGCTGAAGAAGTACCGGGAACGGCTTGAACGGCTGCTGGAGAAACCCCGAGACACCTTGGGCTTCGATCTCGCCGAGATGGGTGTCGATTATCTCGGCGTCGATGAGGCCCACGAGTTCAAGAACCTGGAATATGCGACCGGGGCGGAGCGTCTTGTCGGCATGAACGATCCGCAGGGGTCGAAACGCGCCTTCGATCTTCTGGTTAAGACGCGCGGGATCCAGAAGCGCGGCGGCGCCACGCATTTCGCAACGGGCACCCCGGTCAGCAACTCGCTGGTCGAGGCCTATGCCATGATGAAGTACCTGGCATGGGAGGATCTGGAGAAGCTGAACATCTCCAACTTCGATGCCTGGTCCGCCGCCTTCGTGCAGGCCGAGACGCGGTTCGAGTATACCGCGACGCAGAAGCTCAAGGAGCGGAACGTCATGTCCGGGCTGGTCAACCTGGGCCCGCTGGCGGACCTCTACCGTGGCTTCGCCGATGTCGTTGACCGGCAGGATCTGGAACGCATCTATGCGGAACAGATCCGGGAGCAGAACCTTGATCGGCAGGCCCAAGGGCTTCCGCTGCTGTCCGAACGCTTCCCCACACCCCATGTCAAGGATGGTGGCCGCCGCCTTCTGTCGGCGCCGCCGTCCGACCTGCAGGAGCTGGCGACGGATTACTACGTCGCCCGCATGGCGGCCATCAAGAAGAACGCCAAGGACAAGGAATACGCCAGGATCGACAACCCGCTGTGGGTGCTGAGCGATGCCAGGAAATCGTCACTGGACATCCGGCTGCTGAAGGCCGCGGCGGGCGAACCCCGGTCTCCGAACAGCAAGGTTTCGCGGGCGTCCACCGAGATCAAGCGGATCTACGACAAATGGGACGCCGACAAGGGCACCCAGATCGTGTTCAGCGACCTCTCCACCCCGACCAAGACAGCGGAGAAGAATGCCGGCAAGATGATCCGGGATCTTGCCGCGATCTTCTGGGGTGCCGATGAGGTCAAGGCCAAGATGAAGGCCTGGGGCGACCTGCCCTATACCGATCGCTGGGCGAAGGCGGTGGAGGCGGCGACGTCCGCGATGGATGACCCGCTGACCGATGATGATGTCCGGGAAAAGGTCGAGGCCTTCCTTGCGGGCTCCGATGAGGCCGAGGGCATGATGGTCACGGCCGACACCGGGTTCTCGGTGTACGACGATCTCCGCGCCGCCCTAGTCGAGAAGGGCATCCCGGAGCGGGAAATCGCGTTCATCCATGACTTCGACACGCCTGAGGCCAAGGCCAAGCTCTTCAAGCGCGTCAAGTCCGGCGCCGTGCGCGTCCTGATCGGGTCCACGCCGAAGATGGGCGCCGGAACCAACGTGCAGGAGCGCGTCGTTGCCCTGCACCACATCGACAGCCCCTGGCGCCCGTCCGATGTGGAGCAGCGCGAAGGCCGCGTCATCCGGCGGGGCAACGAACTTTACAAGGCTGACCCCGATGGGTTCGAGGTCGAGATCCTGGCTTACTCCACCACCGGCACCTCGGATGTGGTGCTGTGGCAGGTTCTTGAACGCAAGGCCCGGTCCATCGGCATGTTCAAGGCCGGGGCCGTGGACCGGCTGGACGAGGGCGACGGCGACGCCGACAGCTTCGCCGAGTTCATGGCGACCTCCACCGGAAACCCTGTGTTCCGCCTGAAAATGCAGGCCGAAAAGGCGCTTCTGGAAGAGAGTTCGCGCATCGCGGGCGCGCTGCTGGCGAAGAGCGGAGCCCAGAATTTCCTGCGCGGCTTCGACCGCAGCAAGGCCGATCTCGAGGCCGCCGCGGCGCGCCTCGAAAAGATCGACCCCTCTGCGCTGGACTATCAGGGCACCGGCGGCCCCGCTGCCGAGTTCAAGACGGTGCTGGATCAGGCCAAGGCGAAGTACGATACCGACATGGCCGCCTTCGATGCGTTCCGGGCCAGGGTTGAGGCGCGCAAGATCGAGCTTGCCGCCACCGGGCTGTCCGAAGGCAAGGTGCGCGCCGCGATCACCAAGGAGTTCGGCGACGAGGCCAAGGAGAACCAGAAGCCCGCGAAACCCGGGCCGCTGTCCGATGCAGTGACGGCCGCTTCGGGTTGGGCGCGCGCCATCAAGAAGATGCTGACCGAGGTGGACGCGACCACTGGCGACGGCCAGCGCGTCGCGCGCCTGCGCGATGGAACCGAGGTCATCGTGGCGTATGGCCCGCGCACCTCCACCAAGGCAGAGCGCCTGATCCAAGTCTATTACCGGGCGCCGGGGCAACCGAACCCCCGCTTTGTCGAGAACACCTACAGCATCAACGCATCGGGTTCGGCGCGCATCCTCAGCTACCTGATGCCTGACGCCATCGCCGAGGTTAAGGCGGGCTGGCTCGATCAGACCAAGACCCGGATCGCCGGCATGGAGACCGCGAAACCGGAGCAGGAGCGCATCGCCGCGCTGGATGTCGATGAAACGACCCGCGAGGAAATCCGGTCCACGCTGGACTACTACGCCATGGAGGTGAAGCTGGCCGAGGCGAAGGCCGATGTGGACCGGGCCAAGCGCGGCCAGAACATCTTCATCATGACCGACACCAACCGCCCCCTTGACGACTTGGGCAGCACGGCGGTCCAGGGAACCCCGACCTTTGCGATCGACGGCGATGTCTTCACTGGCACCGGGCTGGGCGCGCGTATCAGGGAAATCGGGGAAAGCCCGGCCCTGTTCGAGGTGACTTCCGAGAAGACCGGGCAGCGCGCCCTTGTCGTGGCGAAGAAGGAGGGGACCGGCTGGGTTTCGGAGCGTCTGGTCAAGCCGACGCCGCGCGCGATCCGCGAGATGGCCGCCGCGAAGGAAAGCCGGTTCGGCCGCGCCGCCAGCAACAGGATCGAGGGCACCGACATCCGGCCGCTGACCACGGCTCTGACCACGGAAATGCGGCGGCACGGGCTAGCCGGGCGGATCACGCCGGTACTGGTCCGCAACCTCATCAACGAAGCCGGGATCCCCATCGCAGGCCGCCAGCAGGGCGCCACTGTCACCGTCAGCGAGGCATCGGGAGATGTCCTGGGCGTCATGCGCCACGAGATCATCCATGCTCTCAGGGATCCCCGTCTCTGGGACAAACCCTATGGGCTGTTCGCGGAAGCCGAATGGAAGGCGCTGGTCCGAGCGGCCCGGTCCGACAAGGCACTGATGGCGCGGGTCGATGCCGCCTATCCCGATCTTCCCACGGCGGCAAAGACGGAAGAGGCCGTGGCCGAGATGTACCGGCAATGGGCGGCGGGCCGGGAGATCGAGGGGCCGGTGCTGCGCATCCTCGGCAAGATCCGGCGGTTCCTGCGCGCCATGGCGGCGGCACTACGGGGCCAAGGCTTTGTGGATGCCGAGCTGGTCATGGAGAAGATCAGCCGGGGCGAGGTGGGCAGCAGGGGCCCGGATGGGCCGCAGGGGCCGAGCGGCAAGGCGAAGGACGGGCGCCCGCCCGCCGCTATCGCAGAACCCAAGGAAATGCGCCTCGATCTCCTGCGCGGCCGCACCAAGGCCATCGTCGGCCAGCAGTGGAAAAAGACCGAGGGATCCTACTGGTCCGACATGCTGACAACGGCCATGGCGGGGTCCGGCGGCTGGAACACGCTGGCGCTGGTCCCCGGCCGCGCCCTCTTCGCGGAGCTTGGCAAGAACCTTCTCGCCGCCAAGGCCTATCTGCGCGGCAAGGAGGAGATGGACGCGCTACGCAACCAGTGGCACGCCCGCGCCGATGAAGTGGCACAGGAATGGATGACCCTGCGCCGCAGCGATCCTCGTGCCAACGACGAGCTTATGGATCTGATGCACCAGACCACGCTCGACGGAATCGACCCGTCGAAGCCGGATACCTGGCAGCACGCAATGGCTGGCCCCGCGGAACGCAACATCGAGAGGCTGGGGGACAAGGCCGACCAGTGGGCCATCGACACGATGAAGCAGGTCCGCCAGCGGCGCGCCGCCTACGCCAGCCTGAAGGAGCGGTATGACGCGCTGCCGAAACCCTTCCAGGACATGTACCGCAAGGTGCGCGCCGAGTACGACGCCTTGGGCAAGGATTTCGAGAGGGCGGTGATCGACAACATCCGCATCGGCATGGAGATCGCCACGAAGCGTGCCGAACGCGCCTATGCCCGCGAGATGGAACGGATCCGGGACGAGGGGCTGGAGGGCGACGAAAAGAAGGCGGCCGAGGCCGAGGCGCTGGACAAGCTCAATGCCACGAAACAGCGCGGTGGCTGGGCCGGGAAGGCCCGCATGGCAGCACTTCGCCAGTCCTTCGAGAGCAACAGGCTGAAAGGCCCGTACTTCCCTCTGGCCCGCTTCGGCGAGTTCTTCGTGACCGAGAGGGACAGCAAGGGCGCCGTGGTGTCCTTCAGCCGGTTCGAGACGGCGCGGGAACAACGCGACTATGCCGCCGAGGCCGAGGCCAGAAACCCGGGCCGCGTCCAGACCGGGGTGATGTCGAACCGGGACGAGTTGAAGGGGTCCGTGGATCCCCGCTTCGTCGCCGATGTCGAGGCGCTTCTGTCCGAGGCGGGCGCCGGGGCCGAGGTCATGGACGCGGTGTGGCAACGCTGGCTGGAAACCCTGCCGGATCGCTCGATCCGCAATTCGAGGATCCACCGCAAGGGTCGCGAGGGCTTCTCCAAAGACGCCTTCCGCGCCTTCGGCAAGCACATGTTCCATGGCGCCCACCAGCTCGCCAAGTTGAAGTTCGGGCTGAAGCTCGAAGAGCATCTCAACGACGCCGAGGACGAGGCGCGCCGGGCCGAGGATCCGTCCCGTGCCGGTCTTGTCGTCAACGAGATGCGGAGACGGCATGATTTCACGATGAACCCGACCGGATCGGCCGCCGTGGCTTCGCTGTCGAGCCTCGCCTTCATCTGGTATCTGGGGGCCAGCCCGGCGGCGGCCATTGCCAACATCTCGCAGACCACCGTGGTCGGCATCCCTATCATGGCGGCACGCTTCCAGAAGGCGGGCGTCACTGGTGTGGCGCGGGCGCTGACGCGCGCGGCGCGAGATTTCGCGCAGGGCAGGGGCTCCATCGAGACGGCCAAGACGCTAACGGCGGACGAGGTTCTGGCGATCAAGGAGGCGCTGCGGCGCGGCACCATCGACAAGACCCAGGCCCACGATCTCGCCTCGGTGGCGGAAACCGGCATCGAGTACAGCGCCGGGCGCGAGCGTATCATGCGGCTAATCGGCTTCTTCTTCCACCACGCCGAACGCTTCAACCGGGAGGTCACGTTCATGGCGTCCTACCGGCTGGCGCGGGCCGAGGGTATCGGCCATGCCGATGCGATCGACGCGGCGGCTGACACGACATGGAAGGCACACTTCGACTACCAGAACTGCGTTGATGGCGAGACCGAGTGCCTCACCGTCGATGGATGGAAGCGGTGGGACACCCTGCGCGAGGGCGACAGGATCATCTCGACCGATGATGACGGCCGCGCCGTGGAAATCGGGGTGCAGGCGGTCAACGTCTTCCACCGGACGCAACAGATCGCGCTGTTCAAGAGTAAAGGCCCTCGCCGCTTCTCCATGGCTGTGACGGACAACCACAAGTGTGTCGCCATGAAGGAGGCCAAGACCGGCGGCGTGCGCGGCTGGACCGCGCCACATTTCATCGAGGCGCAGCACCTCGACCAGCGTCACCACCTTCTGCGCGCGCCTCTGGCCACCATTGATCGGCCCGGCACGATCGGCCGCGACATGGCTGCGCTGATTGGATGGTTTGCTGCCGAAGGTTGGTATGCCCGAAATCGCGGGTGCAAGCAGAAGAACAACGTCCGCATCGAGCAGTCGATGGTGAAGAACCCCGACCATGTGGCTGAGATCGACGGGATCCTGTCCCGCCTAGGTGGCGGGTTCAGTCGCCAGATCGTCAAGGGCGGCAAGCACGTCCTTTGGTCGCTAAGCGGCGACCTAGCCAAGGCCGTCCAGCGCGCTGTGCCTAACAAGCTCTTGCCGTGGTCGCTGGTGGCGACCCTTTCCGCTGGCGAGATGGATGCCCTGCTGGATGCCTTCATCAAGGGCGACGGCAACAGGAAGGCCAGCAACGGCTGCATCACGATCACCCAGAAGTCCTCGACGAACCGGCAGAACCTCGACGTGCTGCAGGCCATGGCGACGATCCTTGGAAAAACGGCATCGCTGGGGCAGAGCAACACCCGAGACATGGCGTGGCTGACTATGCCCGGCACCGGCCAGATCCAGACCCGCAAGACGGCGGTGCGGCATCTGGAACAAGAGCGCCTGTCCGTGCCGATGGTGTGGTGCCCGACCACCGACAACGGCCGCTGGATCGCCCGCCGCAATGGCTGCGTCTTCGTCACCGGGAACACCAGCCGGCCCCGCATCGCGCAAAGCGACATCGGGAAAATCCTAAGCCAATTCAAGAACTTCACCATCAACATGCTGTGGCGCCTGTTCCGCGATACCCATCAGGCGTTGACCGGGGCGACGGCGGAGGATCGCAAGGAGGCGAGAACGCAACTGATCGGCATCACGCTGTCCATGATGGCGCATGCCGGGATCAAGGGTACCTGGGGCTATGGGTTGCTGATGATGTTCCTCGGCGTCTTCTTCCCCGGCGGCAGCGACGACGCCGAAGAAAAGCTGCAGGACGCCCTGCTGCTGGAAGGCGACACGCCTGGCGTCGCGGCCTGGAACTGGATCATGGGCGCCGCGCTGAGCGGGATCCCTGGACACGTCACCGGCACAGACCTGTCCGAACGCATCGGCATGCCGAACCTATGGTTCCGAGGGTCGGACCGTGACCTGGAAGGCGAGGATCTCTACATGGCCTACATGAAGGACATGCTTGGCCCGGTCCTGGGTGGCATTTTCCCAAGTGCCGTTCGCGGCTACGACATGGTGACGAGCGGGGAATGGTGGCGCGGCACAGAGGCAGCGGTGCCGAAGGTGGTGCGCGACCTGATGAAGTCTTACCGTTTCGCCGCCGAGGGGGCGGAGACGCTGCGCGGCGATCCCCTCATCGAAGAGATGACGCCGTGGCAGATCGTGATGCAGATGAACGGTTTCACCCCGGCACAACTCGCCGAACGCTACGAGATCAACAACCGGCTGAAGAACGCGGAAGCCAGGATCATGGATGAGCGGAAGAGCATCCATCGTGCCGTCGGCGATGCCGTGCGCGCAGGGGACCCCATTTCCGAGACGCTTCTGACAAGGATCCGCGACTTCAACAGCCGGTTCCCGGAGTACCCGATCACCGCCGACACGATCCGGCAATCGGTGCAGGGACAGATCCGGGCCAGCGATCGCAACGAGTTCGGGATAGTTCTGAACCCGAAGCTGAACGACCGGCTGCGTGCCGAGCAGCCGCCGCCGGTTTACAACTAGGCCGCACACCGGGTATAGAGATGGCGCGCGGCACCCTTCGGGGTCGGCACGCAGCGCCTTCTCAGGCCCCCACATGGCTTCCCGGGACGTGTGGACCAGGCTTCTGGAAAAGCGGCCGTGTCGCGGATCAAGCGAGAGCCTAGCCGAGAAAATCGGCGACGATCCCCGCGTCCATCTACAACTAGCGCGGCACCCCCAGATTTGGTATCAAGGGCCTGACGACGCATAGGATGTGCGACCCGCAACTGGCGCTGATGAGACAGGCGCCTCAAGCAGAGATCCTCATTCATGGCCAGCGCAACCGTCACCAAGACCGCCACCGGGTCCTTTGTCGCCGTCGCGCAGGGGCCGGGAGTCGCCTACATCACCTTTGAGGATGAGAAGGGCTTCTGGGCCCTCAATGATGCCTCTGATCCTACGGGGATCACCGGAAACCACCCCGCCCACAAGGGCTACTGCCAAGCCATTACCCTCGAAACCGGCGAGTACCTGCACATCAGAGGCAGGGGAAGCGTGATCGTCACCGCGGCCACCGTCATCTGAGCGGGGTCGCGAGGTGAACCTGCAGCGGAAATATGGTCTGGGGATGGCCCCGAGCCCAAGGCTTAGCCTCGGCATCGGACGCCCGCTCAACACCGCGGCCCCCGCGATCACCGCGGCCCCCGCGATCATCGGCCTGTTCCCGCAGAACTCTGACCTGACGTTCGACGTGGGGCAGTGGGCGGGGACGATCACCGGCTTCGAGATCGAGGTGCTTCAGGCGACCCCCGCCGCCACGCTGATCGCGCGGCAGGCCGTGACAGGCACGACGACCGGCACCCTGACGGCGGCGGTCGGATCGACGCTGACCTTGCGCGTCTGGGCCACCGGCCCCGGCGGCACGACGCTGGCGGCCAGCGCGGCCTTCGGCCCGATCACGGCGCCGGGCGATACCTTTGTGGTTGGCCTCGTCATCAACGCGGACGGCGCGGCAAAACCGACGCCCTCGGGCTATCCCGTCACGAACAACCTTCTGGCCCCGAACCCTGTGGCGCATCAGTATTCGCTGATCGCGGCATGGACGACGGGGACCAACTACGTCGCGGGCAACGTGCGGCGGCAGGGCGGCTACCTCTACACCGCAGCGGTCGATCACACGTCCGGGACGTTCGCGACCGACCTTGCGGCCGGGCGGTGGGTCCGCTCTGGCCCGAGCTATGGCTGGGTCGGCACAAGCGCAAACAGCACCGGCCTCTTCCTGTCGCAGAGCAAGAACGACGTTCGGCTCAACGGCCGCATGTCGCAGAACGTGGCCCCGGCCGCCCTCGGTATTCAGATCGACCTGCCGGACGGCCCCGGGGTTTACAAGGTGTTCATGGGCTTCACCGGCACGGCCGCGACCATCACGCCGAACGTGGACATTCGGGACGGCGGCGCGGCGGCGGCCATCCTGCGAACCATCAACCCGGGCCTTCTGACCTGCACCCCGGCGCAGATCATGGACGCGGCGGCCAACATCACCGACATCGCAACGTGGCAGGCGGCGAGCATCTACGGCGGCCAGCCCGTCGAGGTCACGGCCACGGGCAGCGCCCTCTGGATCGGCCGCACCGCGACCAGCGGTCTGCCGGGCATCAACCACGTCGCCGTTCTGAAGAAGGCAGCCTGACATGCCCAGCTGGTCCATCATCAACGCGCCGAAGTTCACCAGCGTCGCGATCACAGGGCTTGCCGCCGCCATTGCGGCGGCGCGGCCGGGCGAGGTTATCACCGTGGCGACGGCGGGCGGGCCTCTCACCCTCAACCTGTCGGGCGTCCGTATCGCGGGCTACGGTGTCTGTGTCCTTCTGCCGCTCGACCAGCAGGTCCGGGTGATTTTCGACAACTGCTCGAACATCCACTTTTTCGGGGGGCGCTGGTGTTCGGACCTCGTGTCGGGGTCGCAGACCTCGACCAACCAGGGTTTCCGCTTCGACTCGCTGACCGACAAGGTGAGCCTGCACGGCGGCAAGCTCGACCGCAACTTTGTCGGCTTCCGGGTCGATGGGTCAAAGGACATCTGGCTCAACGGCTGCGTGTTCGAGGTGAACCGGGGCGACCAAACCTTCTGGAAGGGTGCGCAGCGGATCGCCATGACCGGGAACACCTTTGGCAAGACGGCGGACGGCCTGAAAATCTGCTACTATCAGGACGGCAGGGAACCCCGGACGGACCTCAACAGCGCCGAATGCACCGCGAGCGGCGGGACCTGGGCGGACAGCACGCACAACGATGTCGCCCAGGTGCAGTACGAGTGCCAGGACGTCACGATCCGCGACAACGTGAGCGTGGCCACCGGCGCGCAGGGCTTCATCAGTTTTGGCGACGCGACCCCAAATTCGGACAACGTGTATCGTGCCGAGATCGTCCGCAACCGGCTTGAAGGGGCGAACAGCCACGGGATCAACTTCCGGGGGACTGACCTGCGCATCGTGGACAACGTGGTCCTCTCCAACCCGGACGCCGAGTTTCAGCCCGGGGTGACGGCCTATCGCTTTGGGGCCGGCGGTGTCAGAGGCGGGCGCAACAGTGCCCCCCAGATCACCAGCCCGTCCGGGGTGGACCTTGCATCAGCCGTCGAGAATGGCGACCCCGTGACCGCCCCCGAGTTCCCGCGCATCGTTCTGCCGCCGTGGCGGCCCGCGACACCCGTGCCGACCCTCACCCCGCCCGGACCGCCCTACTACCTGTCGGCCGGGGCCATCTGGCCCGCGGGGAACCCCACGGTCGGGACCTACCTGTCTGTGCAGTATGGCGGCTGGGTCAATGTCGAGGGCATCAGCTTTGCCTTCCGCTGGACGCGCAACGGTGTCGTCATCCCCGGTGCTACGACCCCCCTCTATAGGGTCGCCGCGCCGGACACGGCCGGGACCATCATCGGGGTCGAGATCCAGGCGACCAACCCCTTCGGATCGAGCGCCTGGACGTTGATCGACAGCAGGACAGTGGCATGACCGCAGGCACCAACATCAACACCTGGCTGTCCATCGCCGGCTTCACGCTCACGATCGGCACCGGCTACGTTGCCCTGCGCGATGCCACCGTGCGCAGCGAAATGCGCGATGCCGAGCAGGACCGGCGGATCGACGCGATCGAGCTGGCGGGCGAGGCGGCGGCCGATGCCATCAAGGCCATCCAGATCGCCGGGGCCACGGCCAATGCCGAAAGCACGGCGCTGCGCCGCGAGATGGGCGAGCTGAAGGAAAACCTGCGCGACACGCAGGCTGAACTGCGCGAGGTGGCCAACCTTCTTCGCGCCGCACAAGGGAGTGCCGAATGACCCGCTTCGATGCCTGCATGAAGGAGGTCCCGCTTCGATGCCTGCATGAAGGAGGTTCTGCCGTGGGAGGGTGGCTATGTGAACCACCCCAAGGAGTGAACCACCCCAAGGATCCCGGCGGTGAGACGAAGTACGGCATCAGCAAGCGCAGCTATCCCCAGGTGGACATCGCCGCGCTGACCGAGGCCGACGCCAAGGAGATCTATCGGCGCGACTTCTGGGCGAAGATCAGGGGCGATGACCTGCCCGCCGGAATCGACCTTGCCACGCTCGACCCCTCCATCAACAGCGGCCGCGCCCGGGGCGTTCGCTGGATGCAGCAGGGCCTTGGCATCATGGCGGACGGGGTGATGGGGCCCGGTGACCATCAAGGCCGCCCGGGGCGCGCAACCCGTAGAGGCGATCCAACGCGCCTGTGCGGCGCGCATGGGCTTCCTGCGCGGGCTGAAGACTTGGGGCAGTTTCGGCAAGGGCTGGTCGCGCCGTGTGGCGGCGATCGAGGCGGCGGGCGTCCGCATGGCCATTGAGGCACGCGGCGTCTCGGCACGCGAGGCGCTGGCAGACGTGCGTGACGGAGTAAAGCGGATTGAGGGGTGGATCATGGGGCAGAAAGAATGAAGGCGTTCTTTGACGCGATCCGCCCGCTATTCGGCGGGAAGATGACGCAGGCACAGGTCGAGGGGTGCGAAGCCCTGATTGAGGCGACAGGAGGCCTTCCGTTGGCATGGCGGGCTTACTTGCTTGCGACCGCCTACCATGAGACAGCCCACACCATGCAGCCGGTCACGGAGTACGGTGGTCGAAAGTATTTCAACAAGTACGATACCGGCAGTCTGGCGAAGGCCCTGGGCAATACGCCGGAAGCGGATGGCGACGGCTTTGAATACAGAGGCCGTGGGTATGTGCAGATCACCGGGCGGGCCAACTACGGCAAGGCCGCGCGCATTCTCGGCATTCCGCTTATGGACGACCCCGACCTTGCCCTTGTGCCCGAGTACGCGGCGAAGATCCTTGTGCGCGGCTGCACCGAAGGGTGGTTCACCGGCAAGAAGCTTGGCGACTATGCCAACTATCGCGACATGCGGCGGGTGGTGAACGGTACGGACAAGGCCGACGACATTGCCCGATATGCCCGTGCTTTTGAGGGCGCCCTTGTGGCCCTTGGCGATGGCATCGCGGATCGCTCCGCCCCGCCCCCGCAGAAGCCCGCCACGGCCCCTGTAGCGCCGCCTGCGTCTCCCATACCGACGCCGCCCGATGCCCCGTGGAAGGCCTTTGTAAGCGGCGTGAAGGCCCTGATTGCCCTCGCCGTCGCCGCGTTGCGGCTGGCGTTCCCCGGAAAATCGAAAGGAAACTGACATGGACTGGTCCCCCCTCGCGCGCATCGTAGCGCGATACATCATCGGCGCGCTTGCCCTGAAATTCGGCGGGGAAGTGTGGGATGACCCCGAACTCGTCAACACCATCGCCCTTGCGCTGACCGGCCTTGCCGCCGCTGCGACCGAGGCCGCCTACACCTACGCCAAGCGGAAGGGGTGGACGCTTTGAGCAAATCCCCCGTCAAACTGTCTGTCCACAAGAACACCGTCGCAGGCCGCGCCAAGCGCGATCTTGCCCGCCATTGGGGCCGCAATGTGGAAGGCATGATCCGCGAAAACGATATTCGCTGCATGGCCTTCATCGGCATCGGCGAAGATGGGCGCGCGTTCGCAATGTGGGATACCGGCGGAGTTGTCCCGCTCTATGGCTTCCCAGAAACAATCGGGGCCGTGCTGCGAATCGACGTTGAATGCAGCGCTTCGCACGACGACTACCGGTTGCCCCTTCGCGGCGGCAAGTTTCAACGGGAAAGCAGAAAATGATCGCCTCGCTTCTGGGCGACCTGTGGCCCTACATCGCCGGGCTTTTGTCGCTGGCCGGGCTGGCCTTCGGTTTGTACCGCAAGGGGAAGTCGGACCAGCGCGTGAACGACCGCGTGAGCGCGCCGGAACCGGAACGCACCGCCGTCATCGCCGCGATTCACACCTGGCTGCAGGATCACGGCCTGCCGCCGCTCGAGGTCACGAACGTCAAGGACTTCGGCATGGTCGAGCTTTGGGATGACCGCGCCGTGCGTGTGCGCATGAACACCGGCGAGGTGATCGCATGATCGCCCTGCTTCGCCTTCTGACCGGCGGTGTCCTGGACCGCATCCTCGACACCGTGGACCGCAAGATCTCGGCCGAGACGGACCGCGAGGCGGTCAAAGCCGAGATCATCAAGGAGGCCTACCGGACACAGGCCGATCGGATGAAGGCCGGGGGGTTCTGGCTCATGCTGATCTTCGCGGTGCCGCTGGCACTCCATTTCGCTGCAGTCATCGTGTATGGCCTGCTGTGGTGCCGGGGGTGCATCTATCCCCAGGAGTGGACTATTGCTGCTTTGCCGCAACCGCTCGATCAGTGGGCAGGCCTCATCGTCATGTCAATTTTCGGCGTCGTCGGGGTGTCGAGCTTTCGCAGATGACCGGCCATGGTTGGGATGATAACCAAGTGCGCTTTCGGCGCTCCGCCTGGCCTCTGCCGCGTCTTCCAGTGTGTCAAACTCTCCTAGGAATATCGGCTCGTTGCTGTCGCCCTTGATCGACGCGCGCCACTTTCCTCGAAACAATCCGACGCCACTAACGCCAGACATGTTGTCCCTTCGCAGGGGGCGATTTCTGGCGTTCTGCTGGTGGGTTACAACCCGTAGGTTGGAAATTCGGTTATCTGCCTTGTCCCCGTTGATGTGGTCCACCTCTCCTTCCGGCCAAGCTCCATGCTTCATGGCCAGCACGATGCGATGCGCCGAGTGTATCTGACCTTGCAGGAGGACCTTGACGTAGCCCTGCCTGTTGACATGACCCGCAGGCCTCCCCGCATGTCGAGAGTTCCATGTGCGAGCCATCCTTTCCGCAGAGTAGCGAAAGCACGCGACCATGCCGTCAGCGCCTCGCTCACGCCAGTATAGGATGCCGGTCTCGTCATCGTACCGAAGAAATTGACGGAGAACCTCAGGTGAGGGTAGGGCTTTGGCAGCCATGGGTGATCCTTCAGCGATCATTTGCGGTTAGGGCTGGGTCGAGTGCTGGAACACTCCCCGGCCCGATTTATGCCATAGGGCGTTTCGCTTCGCCAGTGGGCGGGCCTGATTGTGGTCAGCATCTTCGGCGTGATCGGGGTCACGCAGATCAGGCGGTGATCTTTGCGTCACCCCGCGACATGGGCTATACTGCGCGGGTGAGCGGCGGCGTGGAAAGCAGACACGCTGACCTGTCGGGGTAAGACCGAAAGGTCTGCGCAGGTGCAAGACCTGTGAGGTAGCGGCAAGGTTGCCACAACACGCCCGAGGGAAGCCGCAGAGCCGGATTAGCGCCCGGCCCGCTCACCACCGCCTTCCGGCGGGTGCATCCCTCAGATGGCGAGGTTTGACGGGCGAGTCGCGGCTGTGATAGAGGGGCCTAGCCGAGGTAGCGCAGCGGTAGCGCGGGGGGCTCATAACCCCTAGGTCGCAGGTTCGAGTCCTGCCCTCGACACCAATGCCGTCCTAGCTCATCTGGTAGAGCGTCTGCCTTGTAAGCAGGGGGTGCGGGGTTCGAGTCCTCGGGGCGGCGCCAACCCACAGGGGGCAGCCATGACCAATCGACTGGCCAGCAAGTTCAGCATCGGCACCAAGTTCACGACCGGCGGAGGCCGGACGTTTCAGGTCACGGATGTCGGGACCAGAACAGTTGTGGCGATCCGAACGGATCAGGTCGAGGTGGAGGCTTCTGCCCCGGGACAGAAGCGGGTGTTGAACCATGACGAGGCCGCGGCCGCAGGCTGGTTCAGCGGTCCGCCCTATGCCGTGGACGAGATCGTCTTCGATGAAGACGACATGGACGCCATCGAGATCTTGGGCTCGTAGCGCCGCTACCCGTTGCTGCACACAGCGCTGCACATTTCGCGGCACGGCGCCCCGCTAAGGCGTTGAAATTGCATCGCAACGACAGTGACGTGACGGACTGTTCTGACCGTCAGCAAGGCGCTCGAGGAATACTGGACCCTTGCGCGGGACAAGACGCGGGGGAAAAGCGAGGATCAGTTCCGGCGTTGGCAGAACCCGTTGAAGAAGGCCACCGCCAACTTCATTGCCGTCCTGGGCGACAAGGCGCTGCGGGACATCACGGCCGACGACATGCTCGAGTTCCGGGACTGGTGGATCACCCGCGTCGAGGCCGAGGGCCTGACCCCGAACAGCGCCAACAAGTACTTCACCCATCTCGGGGTCATCTGGAAGACGGTAAACCGGATGAAGCGGCTGGGGCTGGAATTGCCTCTTGGCGACATGGCGCTGAAGGAGGGGGAAAAGGCGCAGCGGCCCGCGTTTTCGGTCCCGTGGATCAGGGACAGGATCCTCGCCCCCGGCGCGCTGGCGGGCCTAAATGCCGAGGCCAGATGCATCGTGCTGGGGATGGTGAACACGGGCTACCGGCCCAGCGAGGGCGCCTCGCTGCTGCCCGAACACATCAGGCTCGACCACAACGTCCCGCACATCTCGATCGAGCCCGCCGGACGCCAATTGAAGAGTCCCTATGCGAGGCTCCGGATTCCCCTGCTTGGGGTGTCGCTGGAGGCGTTCCGGGCCTGCCCGGGCGGTTTCCCTCGCTACCGGGACAACCCGACCCTAAGCGCCACGGTCAACAAGTTCATGCGGGAGAACGGGCTGATGGAGACCCCAACCCACACCCTCTATGGGCTGAGACACAGTTTCGAGGACAGGATGCTGGCCGCCGGCATAGACGACAGGATCAGGCGCGACCTGTTCGGGCACCGGCTGACCCGGGAACGGTATGGTGACGGGGCGAGCTTGGAACAGGCCCAGGCGCTCCTTCGGCCGGTGGCGATTTAGGCGGCCTCGCGCCGCTGCATCAGCTTGGTTCTGGCGAGTTCCAACGGGTCCGCCGCGGCCTCGGCCAGCGCCAGCTCCTTATCCAGCCTGTCGAACACCGGGAGGTAGATTTCGTCTCTGCACGCCAGCGCCGCCACCACACGAGCGGCGCGGGCAAGAACGGCTGCGGAAGGCGCGGCGGCGGGCATCAGGGGGCCTCGCGGAGGCTGCAGATGTCGATTGCCTTGCCGTCTTCATCAACCAGGCAAAATTGCATGTCCGGAAACTCGTCCGCTATATCGGCGGCTTCCAATGCTACTTTTGTGATACATGTGTGCCAGATGTGTTTGACCCAGCAAGTGAAGCAAGGCGTTTTTTCGGATGGTACGGGCGTAAATCCGGCTGCGCGCAAACCAGGGTGTTCGAGGTGCGGACCGCTGCGGGGCAACGTAAAGATGATAGCGTGGTCACTCATGCTTTACCCCTCGCCTCAAGCGACCTCTGGAACGCGAAGTCGATCCATTCCTCACAATCGTCCAGCGCGTCTTGGATTGCTGGCGTGCCTTCGGCGCGGCAAACCTCCCGCATCCGGTTCCATTCGGCATACATCTTCGTCACCTTGCGGCGGCCATAGCGGCGGGGGTCTGGTACAGCGTCGGGCATGTCAGGGGGCCTTGTGCCGGTCATCGAAAAGCGAAAACGGCAGGTCTGACACGATCCAGATGTGGAACATGTCGGCCTGATCGACGATCTCGCGATCCGGTGGATAGACCTCAACGCCGGTCGCATCAGGCCCTGCAAGTTCGCTCTTGATCCTCTGCATTTCATACCACGTGGGGCGATCTCCGGTCAGCGACGACACCGCCAGATGCACGGCGAACCTCACGTCGCGCACCAGCACAGCAAAGACCTTGTTGCGGCGGACGTGATCCACCTCGCCAAGCCATCCGGGCTGTAGGCGGTATGGGTTTTCGACCCGTTCCCACGCGCCCCATTCACCGTTCCTGCGCCACCGTCTCTCGCGGCTTAGGATAGCTTCCCTTGCCTTGCGCGGCACAGTTGCGAGCGCCGGGTTGAAGTCCACTCCCATCACTCCCCCCTCGCCTCAAGCGCGCAGGGGTTCGCCGAAATAGAGTGACGCCAGAACAGGCTCCCCGCCGTCATCGCCTTGGTTTTGCACGGATGCCGGTCCAGCCCCCAGAGCAGGGCTTTCGCAAGACCCCCGCGCGCTTCCGCACTCTGGGCATCGGGCGTTGTCTGTTCCCGCTGCGATGCGGGCGACATGGTAGCAGCCGCAGGGGCAGCTTGTGCCGTATGTGCCCCTGTCGGCTGCCTCGATGGCGGCAAAGAACACATCATCGCCCATCAAGGCTAAGGCCATGGCCGCGTCACTCATTCTCGCCCCCTCTCGCTTCAAGCGCGCGCAGTTGGGCCAGCAGCCATGCGCGGGCGGGGTTGTCGGCCTCGCCTTCAAAGCCATCTTCATGCTTTCCCGGTCCCGCCACTACGGCCCGAAACTTCCCCTCCGCTTTCAAGATCAGCCAATCAAACTCCGGCAACAACGCCTCGTGCAGCGCCTTGGCCGAGTTCAGGCATTCGTTTTGCATCACCTGCAAAGCAAGCCCGCCAGCACAGACGCCAGGGAATTTGCTGACGAACATGTCAAACTCGGCGCTGCCAAACCGGCCCGCCTCCACCGCTTCCCTCAGCCGTCGCAGGTCACCCATTCTCGCTCTCGATCCTTGCCTTGTTGGCTTCCCAAGAAAGCCTGGACGCTTCCTCAGCGGGGCCTTCGCCATTCTCGACCATGGTTTCTATAGCCTCGCACGGTCGTTGGTTTCGTTCCGCGCAGCCGCACCGCCCGCTGATGGCCCGGCACAGGCGGTATTCCGCATCGTGGTCACTCATGCCTTCCCTCCTTCGCGGGCGCGGATGGCGGCGAGAGCGGCGTCCAGCGCAATCCCATTGTCCGAACATGACGAGCAAGAAGGCCCGTCGCACCCGCACCCCGCGCCGTTGCGGAGAATAGTCGCCGCCTCCACCAGCGCCCGCAACTCGGGCACGGCCAGCGCTTCGGCCAGGGTCGGGGGCAGGTCTTGCACCTCGATCCGGTAGGCTGTCACAGCGGATTTCAGTTCCATCGCCGCAGCGAATGGAACGTCGATCTTGTGCTTCTCCAGCCATGCGTCAACGGCGTCTTGTTCGGGCCAAGTGCAGGCTTCACTCATGGCGGTTCTCCTGTGCGAATTGCAGTTTCATGTCGCGGTCGAAGTAGACTAGGCCACGGCTCAGGCAGAAGGACAGCACACGCTCCAAATCGACGCGGGAAGCATCCCTCGCCGCCTCGGCCACCGGATCGGGTGCGGCGTCAGGCTGCGTAAGCCAAGCCAGTTCCACGTCATCACCGCGAACGCCCGCTCTGTGCCCCGCCCAGAACGCAGCCATGATCTTTGCTTGCGCCGGGGCGCTCGACACTGACGCCTCCCCCGGCTGAGACGTGTGAGAACCGGGGAAGTCGCCGGGGTCAGTGTCGGATGGAAGGGGAAGGGCGCGGATGGCTTCCGCAAGCATTTCCGGCGATATCGCCATATGATTGCGATACCAGTATTCACCTGCGTGGCATTGAAGGACGATCCGCGCCGCCCTCTCCCGCATCGCCTCTGCCCCGCCGCGAAGGGAGGTCAGGGCGTCTAGGTTCAGCGCGGACAGACTGCGCGCGGTGTGGTCGGCCTGAGCGGCGGCCTTGGCGGCGTCAAGATCAACCCACCGCCACGCTGTTTTTCCTTCGCCGGCAAAATCCAGCAACCACAGCCCTTCAATCTTACGCAGGGTGTAGCCGTTGGCGGTGTATTTCCCGCCACCACGGCTTGGGAGTTGCGCCTCAAACCACTCCAACGGCTTAACCAGCGCGTCCAGCGCCTTGTCGGTCAGGTCAGGCATCGGGGGTGTCCTTCGCAAGCCGCGTGCGCTCATCGCGATCTTCGCGCAACAGATCGGGGTCTGGCTCATCATACCAGTCATCTTCCTCCATGCTGTCGTCGTCGCCGATCAGCCGCTCGCAGATCGCATCAAGATCGGCCACCAATCGCTGGATGCACCGCATGGTGTCTGGCGGAATGCGGCGGTCAAAGTTCATGCCGCGAAGGGTGTTGGTAATGTTTGAAAGCGTTTCCAGTTCGTCATCGGTGAGGGTCAGGTCAGGCATCGGGGGTGTCTCCTGATAGGGCGGCTCGACCTTCAGCTTGCGCCAAAAGGTCAGCGTGTTTCTGACACAGCCAGTCACC
>FRDC01001081.1_pt1 | contig 62757 bp, 56 predicted proteins | sample 1106171 | NCBI WGS metagenome assembly FRDC01 (sample SAMEA3930566, study PRJEB13176) | freshwater metagenome | biome: Drinking water system; feature: drinking water; material: water | place: Singapore | collected 2014-12-20 | reverse complement strand
TGAGCGCCTTCGCGTCAACCGTTGCGGCGCACGCAACGACCTACTATGTGGCCACGACCGGCAACGATTCCAACAGCGGGACTGAAAAGACGCCGTTCCTGACCATCCATAAAGCCGTGAACACCATGGTGGCCGGGGATACGACGTACGTGAGAGGGGGATTATATGTCGGAGCAGGGGTCCGGTTCAGGAGGAGCGGGACCGCTGCGGCCCCGATCAAGCTCCTAAACTATCCAGGGGAATCTCCAATTTATCAGTGTTTGAGTAACCTCACTGCGGACGGGCAAATGTTTTTGATTCAGCATGGAGCCGGCTCCATCAATCCGATAGGCTGGATCACCATCGAGGGGTTTGAAGTTCGCCATTGCTCTCGTGGCGTGAAGTTTTACAACCTCCATGATTCCGTGATCCGGCGCAATTGGATGCACGATACGTATAACACGCCGATCCAGGGCAACGGCGCACGAATCTTGATCGATCGAAATATCATCAACGATGTAGGTAAGGTGGAACGAGCGCATGGAATTTACGCGAATGGGACAGCTTTTACCATTACGAATAATCTGATCTATGACGTGACCTATTATGGGATCCAGCAAAACGGATCAGGGAGTTCACTCTACGATTCCACCAAGCATGCAGGACCGGAATTTGCCGGGGCACAGAATTGGGTTGTGGCCCATAATACCTTTGCATATAACGGAGGTACTGAGGGCGCAGCCTACGTCATCTGGGGACGGGGCTGTACCAATCTCAGAATAGAAAATAACATCTTTTACGAGAATGCGCCCGCGAGGTCAAACAACGTGGCACAAGCGATCCATTTTCTATCCAGTCAACCCCTCTCTGGAGTGACAATCAGAAACAACCTTTCCTATGCGACCGGATCTGGCGGCCTGGGTTTTATCGCCAGTGGCGGTAGGGTCGAAGGTGTCGATTATACGCAATCCGGGAATGTCGTGAATACTGACGATCCACGATTCGTCAATGCTCCAGCCACCCTTCCTGCTTCACCGAATTTCGCCCTGACTGAACGAAGTCCGGCCATCGACAAGGGCGTGCCCCATGCGGCAATCACAACGGCGCTTGACGGCACCCCTCGGCCCCAAGGACATGCCTATGATATCGGCGCCTATGAATACAAGGCTGGTGTCGACCTCAAATCACCCGCTGCGCCAATAGCGCTCCAAATTCACTGAAGTCCTCCGCCCCACGATTTCCTGGACACACATTTGGGGCAACCCTCATTGATGGAAGTGTCCATGGCGCAATCGAAAGGGAGCGCAGCCGGTTTTTCTCGCGCAAGAAGGGAGATGCCGTGCCGCGGGCGGAGAAGATCTGGATCCTGTCTCACGTCGGCACCAGTGGCCAGGCGGGCTTGAAGAGCTGGGGGCCGATGGCTGCGACGCGAAACTAGCACAGCTGAAAGCGTTGGTGGTTGGATCTGACCATGCGGATAGAACCGCTGCGAGAGGCGATTCAGCGTCTACGAGGTGACGCCCCTTTGGTTCTGTGAGGTCGAAGCGATAAGCCCCACGCCCTATCGCCTTCCGAGCAGCGGTGGTGCGAGTCTGTCAGTCTGGAGTGGGGGTACGCCAGTAGACATTCTATCACTGACGGCACCGCGCCACAGGTCCACCCGCCCGCGTGACCAGAAGACCTTGTACACCAACGGGTGCTCACAGAGCACATCTGGCAGGTGCATGCGACCTTAATCCCAAGTAAACCATCACTCAATCAGCTTTTCATGCCCTCTTGACTTCCCACGAAAATGCCTGCGCATAGTAGCTTCTACCCAAAAATGATGACAAAAAATAGAGCAGCATGGCGGCACCTGCATCGAGGCCGTCGCTCAACGTCGGTCTGCCGGAACGTTCCCCTTGAGAACTGAATGCTCACTCTAGATCCTAGGCACGAAAAATCACAGGCGTATTCCCTGGGATACTGAGGATTGTTTACGTGGAAAACGACGCAAATGCAAATATTGTTCGTCGCATTAGAAGGTGCAGTGTCGACAAGCTCCTGAACCCACGCCCTAGGATTTCTGCCTCGCACGGAGCTGGACGAGGATATGACCTTTCGGGGGTGTACTTTCGTATCCTTTACGACTGTGCTCGCACATTTGGCGTCCGTGGTTGCCCTCTTTGTCGAGGTGCTGACGCCTCTGCCCTTGCGCTAGTTGCTGTGGTTACGTTGGAGGCACATCGCCCTGGTACGGCACCAGGCCCAATGCCTTGAAGCATAAGGCTCTGAGCTACGGATGGATAATGACTGAGGAGATGGGTTGCAGACCTAAGCCACCGCGTTGCTAGCGCAGCGCGGTGGTGGGTGCTATGCGAACCGTGGAACTGAAGATTGAAAAGAAGCTGCTATCCTTCTCCAACCGATCTTTCATTTCAGTTAGCAACCTGGAGTGATGTTGGTGCAGTGGAGGTAGTGCTACCACTGTAGTACTCATAGGCGCCAACATCATAGGCAGATAGTTTTGGTCGGGTCGTGCCAGGATAGGATATTACGGTGGCTGACAGGGATAGCCCATTGTCGATGGCCGGGCTTCCTGAAGTCAGGGAGAAATTGGGCGATGATGGCAGTGTTGATGGGGCATTCACAAATTTCGGACTGAGCGTGTTCACGATGTTACCGGATTGTGTGTAATGGACCCCTTCCTTCGCCGACGTGCCGGTGAGAAACCGCGTGCCGCCAGATCCACTCGCGAAGGCAAGATTGTTATTAATCTTTATCCCAGTACCGCCAGTGGATTGGAATGTAATCCCGTTCGCGGCGATGGAAGAACCAGCGGAGGCGTTCTCATAAAAAATGTTGTTTTGAACTTTTGCATTATTACATTTACTGCCCCATATGGTAATGGCACCTTCGGTTCGGGAATACGCAAAGGTATTGTTGGCAATGACCCAATTGTGCGATTCAGCAAATTCCGAGCCTGGGAACCGGGAAGAATCATAGAGCACAGAGCCGTTAAGTTGAATCGCATATTTGCGGGTATTGTAAAGGAGGTTGTTCGTAAGGGTCATTGAGGAACCGTTTATGTAGATACCATGCCCTTCAACATTGTTGAGCCGATTACGGTCAATAACAACACGAAAGCCACCAACCCCGAGAATACCGCTTTTGTCGATCTGGTTGTGGTGAATCCAATTTCGCCTAATTGTGGAATCGTGGAGGTTGTACCACTTGATCCCATTGGTGCAATCCCTTATCTCAAATCCCTCAATTGTGATCCAGCCGATCCGATATTTACTTCCGGAGCTGTTTTGAAGAAGAATCATCTGACCTGCGGTCTTGTCAACGCAGTCAATGATCGGGAACTGGCCAGAAACGTTAAGGAGCTTGATTGGAGCCGACGAGGTGCCGGATCTCTTGAATCGAATGAGCCCCTCGTTGTACACCCCACCCTTGACATAGGTCGTATCCCCTGCGACCATTCTGTCCGCCGCATAGGCCACGGTCCGCCACGGCTGGGAGCTTGTGCCGGGGTTGCTATTGCTTCCGTTCGTGGCGACATAGTACGTCGCTGCGTTGGTCGAAACGGATGGCGAGAGAGCCGTGGTTAGGATGTAGGCAATGAGTGTGTGCTTGAGTCGAAGCATATGGAGTCTCCTAATAAAATAATTGCAACAGCCCAAGTCTGCGGCAATGTTTTGATTGGATGGCTACCCCGAATGAGGTTCCGTACCATGTGCTGCGGCTAAAGCAACCATCGTGCCAATTTAGATCGATCAGTAAGTTAATAATAAGATTAATGAAAATTAAACGAGTTGATTTCAGGCGAAGCGCTGACTGTAGTCGATGTAGGTTCAAAGAGACATCGGAACCTCAGCCGATCCTGGCTATAGTCAATCCGAAGCAGTTCCTGTTTGACGGACCACTGGCACAATGTCGGTGTGGGAGTGGGCTTCTGCAAGGTATGAGCAAGAATCGTCATCACGGTATTATCGCTTCTGTCGATCCGTGCTGTAGAAATTTGGCCTGCATGTGTTTGATCCTCTGAGCGCTTTCATACTGCGAGTTGACCTGGAATATATGCAGGACAAGGGGAGCAGATGGTTTTCCCCATTCCATTCATAAACAGCCGTGAGAGCAGTACGGCAAGGCGCTCGTATCCTATTCGTCGGTAGGTGGGCGAAGACTGACTCAGTCGGAACGATCACGATGTGGGATGTCGATGTCAGACGAGATCTTCATCTTGCTAGATTTCGTAATACAGTGTAGAGGAGTATGATTGTAAATCTTCGAGGCTCTCGATTACTTTGCTTGGGAACATGAAGCAGATCGTGAGCGAACAATGAGGAATCAATCCAACTTGGTCTCGAAGTTGGGTTCCGTCGGGTTTCCCTTGCACCGCCGCGCGTCGTCTGTTTGAGCCTCATCCTAGATTGGCTGTGATGTCTTCAAGCGAGTCCGAGTGCATAAAACGGTCATTCAGCGGAATCAGCCAGGGTCTGCTCTCTGCTTTTGCAGCATGGTTCGTGAAATACTACGGTTCTGCCAGGCCAGCGGTCCTCTTGTTACTAAAGCGTCGATAATGGGGGCCCATCATGTGGGATACGACAATGGGCCTCTACTACGGTTGAGGTGATTTCTTCAGCCCGCGACGCTCACGCGAAGAACTCCAGTCTGACCGGACAGAAAAAGAAGATGAAATGATCATTCAGCACATCAGCCATGATTCGCCTGAACTGAATCAGTGGGATCAGTTTCTTATGACCTCGCCTCGCGGACATTACTGTCAGTTATCCACATACCTTAAGAGCTTTCGCACTTATGGATTCGACTATCACATCATCGTGGCCAAGCACCAAGAAAACGATCACGTGATTGGGGGAATAGGTCTTCTCATATTTGGGAAGCGGCCGTTGAATGTTGTGATCGCGCCGATGGGGCCGATCATCGACGTCGGGCAGGAAGGGTCTTTCTCCTCCTTAATCACAGAGGCGATATCCTATTCAAGATCTGTTGGCGCGTTCTTGTTCCAGCTGAAGATACCTTTTACCCAGGAATTTTCCGATCCGGCCATTCTGCCTACAGTGACAATGCCGACCGGCGCTTCTTTTCGAGACGGATTCCCCTTTGCCTTGATGGCAATCCCCAATCAGATGCTTTGGATAGACTTTGGGAATATCGCCTCCGACGAGGAGTGGGAAGCGCACATGTTCAAAAGGTTTAGCAGCGGCAAGAGGCGTGACATTCGGATGTCCGAGAAAAATGGATTGTCCCTGCATCGGGTGACCAAGGAGTCGGAATTAAAGGAAGCCTATTCCATCATTGAATTGAACGGGCAAGAGCAAGGGTATAGTACCCGATCTTGGGAAGAGTTTGGTCCTACACTGATTGAGCAAGTGCATAAAGGGCAGGCTGTTGTCTTGGTCGTCTGCCGGGAAGGACGGACTTTGGCAGCCCATTACGGTGTTTGGGCGGGCCGAAGGTGGAGTTACTTAATGGGAGGAACCGTCAGGACGGATAAAGATTATAATGTCGGGGCGTTCTTGCATTGGCACGTCATGAAAACGGCACGCGCCATGGGGTTGCGAGGGTACGACCTTACCTCAACGGGAAGTTCCGGAGTGGCGCAATTCAAGATGGGCTTTCGTCCTACCCATATAAAATTTACCAGCCCCCGGTACTGTATTCTTTCTCATTGGAGATTTACCGCCTTCATGAAAATGTATCCGATACTCAAGAAGTATAAACGCACTTTTTCTCGCTATGCGCGGTTGATATTTCGAAAGGACGGATAATTCCGCCAATTGATCGCCAGTAGGGATAGTGGCACTGAGAAACTGATATGGCCATGGTGACGGTCAAGGCGACCTCGGAAAGCGTATCAGACGGCAAGCTGACACGGAAAGAAGTCGCAATATCCATACTCGAAGAGACTGTCTGGTCCGCGAGATACTCTCTTGCTATATCAACCTCCACTCAGGGCACAGATCGTATTCAGGTGACATGCTTTTTCCGGGCAGAAGAAGCATACTTCCTCAGCCATGACCGGCAAATCCTTCCTTTGTTACGCGAGGCTCACCCGCCTTATCCTGTCGGTTGTGTCCTTTGGATAAGGGAAGGGAATATTCTGCATCAAGTGGATCTTCCCAAGTACCCTCACTTGAGGCTGTATAAGCAAGACGATGCTGTAGTTGCGCAGTTCGTGGTTCAAGATAGATATGGTTCAGGGCTTATCCTGTGGGGTGCGCATAAGCTGAAGAAGTCTCCGACTAACGAGCAAATCTACGTGAGAGTCAATAGGCTCGGCTCGACGGATGATGCTGTTTGGCTTGAGCCATATCCTCATGGCGCCCGTTCTGCCATTTGTTTAACCGATCATCCGGATTATGATTCTGTCGTGAAGCTGAGCCTCTTGTCTGAAGTGTTCTCTAAAAACGATATTCGTATTACAAAAGGGGTGTTCCCAAGCAGCGACCCTGAAATAGGTAGACCGGAACCCGGTCTAGATGTGCTCGAATACAAAAAGTCTGTTGACCTGTTATATGAGGGCGGCTCGGAAATAGCCTACCATGGTTTCAGCCCTGGGAGAGACGCTCCTCCGCTTTCAGAGTGTTTGCGCAGAATTGACATGATGAGTCAGTACTCCCCAAGGACTTGGATCGATCATGGGACCGGAGAGTATCTCTTTTCGAGAGGCGCGACCCTTAAAGAAGGGGCCTCTTTGGTGGATATGTTAAGCCAGGTTGGAATTGAGAACTACTGGTCCTATACTGATGTTTGGGAAAATCCTGCACGGAATGTAGATATCTGGGCGCAAAGGCAATTATTCCTCGCCTTCTCCAATGTGCTTTACTTTCTGTGGGACAAAAAGCGAGTAAGAATCCCTCAACTATTTTACTACGGCAGTTCTGTTCTGAAAAACTTGCTCGGTCAATACCACCTGCGTCCCATCATGCATGCGCCTTGGAAGATGAAGGCATGGGAGTCCGTTGCTGCTCAAGTGCGGGGGCTAAAATACTGCCATGAAAATCCGATGGTTCTGTATGACATGAATGGACAGTGTAGTTTTATGAGCAAGGATAAGATGTGGGTCTTTGATACGATCTTATGCAATCATTTGGGGTTCCAACTGAGGCCTTCAAACGTTGACTTGCTCTGTAAGCAGAATGGGTTGTTATTGGCCCATTGTTACTTTGGTCACCAAAAGGAGAACGGTGGGACGATGAATTGTTTTATTCGCGAAAATGCCGGCGTGACGTTGATCCCGGAGTTTGTGGAAAATGTTGAGTATATTTCGGAGAAACAACGCCGGAAGGACTTGGTAACGTTATCCTTTGCCGCATTGCGAGAGGCGCTGACTAATTTTGCCACCGCATCGCTCGTGCGTACCGCAGATGGCTGGGAAATAACCTGCGAGAAGGCTGTGGTGGGTAGCCACCAGGCCTTATCGTTCTCCGGACCAGCCCGGCAATGGAGCAAGGAGACGGTGCATTATTCAGAAGTTGAAGAACAAGCAATAGCTCAGATTCCTGCCTCAAGATGAATGCGAGTTTAATTCTACGTCGTTTGCGAATGTTGTCGGCTCGACAACTTTTGGAAGCGCTTCGGCCTCATCATGTGAACGAGCTTCTTTATCTCAGTAGAGAGTCGCCTAAGATCTCCCCTCACCGTCTGTCATCTTCTGTATCAATCAAATGTTTTTCCGTGGAGCACCCATCGGGGATAGATGGAATCGATAAGAGGCTGACAGAACAAAGGCTTGCATACGTTGTCTTCAATGATGGAGAAGTGATTCATGAGAATTGGCTCACCTTTGATACGCTGTTGCCTTCACGGTTTGGGTTTGATGCTCGTATCCCAGTCGTAGGGTATGGATTTACTACCCCCCAATATAGAGGAAAGGGTGTTTGCCCTTACGCCTTAAGCTATCTTCTCAATGACATGATAGAACGCAATATCAGTCGTAAGGCCTATACGATTGTCTCTCCAACGAATAGTGCTTCCATGCGAGCCGTCGAGAAGGGTGGCTTTGAATTGATTGCGCAATTAAAGGGCCTCAGGGTCCTAGGAGGGCTGTTCATTCGCAAATCCATGATTAAGTTCCCTGAGTCAGGTTCGGCAGGCTTACCTGCTGCATCTCAGCCTTAACTTCTTCGTGTAGGATTATGGCGCGTATCCTTTTGCTGACTCAATATTTTCCCCCTGAAATTGGCGCTGCTCAGACACGTCTCTTTGAACTGGGGCAGGAGCTTTCTGGATTGGGGTGGGAAGTGGAAGTTCTCACTGCTCTACCGAATTACCCCACAGGACGAATCTTGGCAGGGTACGATCCCGGGCGTCCCGTGACGGAAGCATTGGGTCGGCTTTCAGTCGTGAGAGTACCTCTGCGTCCGGCTCAAAGCGGTTTCATCGATCGGCTGATGTGTTACTTCTCATTTGTCAGATCCGCCGTCCGTTGGGGCCCGGCGCTATGCGCCAAGCCGGATGTGTTGTTTATCGAGTCACCTCCGTTGTTTCTCGGACATGCCGGTATTCGCTTGGCCCGACATTGGGGTGTGCCGATGGTCTTCAATGTTTCCGATCTCTGGCCCGAATCGGCTAAATACATGGGAGTGGTCAAGAATCGATTCGTCCTTGCCGCGGCTGAGGCTCTTGAACTGTCGTATTACCGACGGGCGGCCTTGGTGACCGGTACCTCGAATGAAATCGTTGAATCCGTGCGGCGTCGATGTTCCTCGACCGATGCGGAAGTGATTACCAATGGTGTCGATGTTGAAAGGTTCGGTTCCCAATTCGCGGATGATGAGGCACGATCTCTGCTGGGGGGACGGGATCGTATCACCTTCACCTATGCGGGCGTTATGGGAATGGCCCAAGGACTGGGTGTGGTTCTGGATGTTGCCGCGGCCGTTCGCGATTTGAACCATGTTCAGTTCGTGCTGGTGGGGGATGGGGCGGAGCGCGAATCCTTACGACGGCGAATCGAGGATGAAAATTTGAACAATGTGCGACTCCTGCCGGCACAACCGAAGGAGAGAATTCCCGCCTTACTGGCGGCATCGCAGGTGGGGTTTCACGTGCTTAAGTTTTCAATTCCCGGCGCGGTGCCCAGCAAAATCTATGAAGCGATGGCCAGCGGGATGCCAATCCTCTTCGCCGGAGGAGGGGAAGGTGCGCGACGCGTGCTTGATGCCAGAGCTGGTTTGGCGGTTCCCTACGAAGACATTCGAGGCCTCGAACAGGCTGTCCGTCGGCTGGCTTCCACCTCCGAATTACGCCGAGAACTGGGACAAGCCGGTCGCTGTGCAGCGGAGAAACTGTACAATCGAAAGGAAATCGCCAGGCGGCTGCATCACCTGCTGCTTGGCGTGACGAGCCGTACTCAGCATACCTCGAGTCGAGATGCACTGTAAGCTTCCGGAAAGGTGCTGAGCAGTCCGCCTTAAGGAAGCTACCGGCGACACTGTATCTCCAAACATACCTTATCACCAAGGACAACTCTAGTTATCTGTAGAACGCGGCGATCCCTTCAACCACTGCAGTCTGTTGTTCCATAGTCAACTCGGGATATATGGGAATTGCGATGGTCTCCTTGGCTGCACGCTCCGATTCAGGAAAGTCTCCTTCACGGTATCCTAAATAGAGAAAACATTCCTGGAGGTGGAATGGGATCGGATAGTAAATTTCCGCCCCGATTCCTCGCTGCTTCAAATGCCCCATGAGGGCATCTCGTTGCTCAACCCTTATCACAAACTGATTATAAATGTGATAATGCTTCACGCCGGAGTCTCGGTATGCTGGTTCCGGCAATGTCACGTTTTTGTTCTGCACAAGGCCGCTCTGCTTGAACAGAGTTTCATATCGGGTGGCATTCTCCTGTCGTCTTTTGGTCCACCCATCAAGATAGTTGAGCTTAACGTTCAGAACCGCTGCCTGTATGGTATCGAGACGAAAGTTCCCTCCAATCCACTTGTGATAGTACTTCGGCTTGCTCCCATGGACCCGCAGAACCCGCATCCGCTCTGCGAGATCAGGATCATTGGTCACCGCCATCCCGCCATCGCCCAAGCATCCGAGATTCTTACTCGGGAAAAACGATAGACAGCCGATGGTCCCAATGCTGCAAGCGCGCCGCCCGTCATGATATTCGGAACCGATGGCTTGGGCGGCGTCCTCAATGACGCTCAAATTGTGCTGCTTCGCGACATCCATGATAGGGGCCATGTCGGCGCATTGTCCGTAGAGGTGTACCGGGATAATGGCCTTGCTTCTGGCCGTCAGCGTTGATTGAATTCCGGCGGGGTCGATATTATAAGTCACTGGATCGATGTCCACGAGCACCGGCTTCGCTCCCACCCTCACGACTGCACCGGCCGTGGCAAAGAACGAATAGGGCGTTGTGATGACCTCATCACCGGGGCCGATACCGAGGGCCATGAGGGCGACCAGAAGCGCATCCGTTCCAGAGGTCACACCGACACCATACTTAGTCTGGCAATAGGCAGCCACACGTTCCTCCAGCTTGCCTACGTCCGGGCCGAGAATAAACGTCTGGCTTTGAAACGTCTGTTCCAGCGCCGCCATGATCTCCTTGTGAAGCGGTTCGTGGTGTCCTTTCAAGTCAAGCAGTGGAACTCCCATGCCGATCTCCTCGTTTAATGCCGGCCGGCTACTTTCATGACACTGTGAACAGACATGATGATGAATCTGTCTCTTTATAGGTCAACCGGAGTACTCACCTTCAAAGAGCCTCCAGAAGCTATCACTAAGAATACCCGCACGACGGTGTATCTACGCAAGCGATTGGCAAGAAGCATGCGCCCTCTTCGCATGCAGTAGCGCTGCTGATGCCCATATCCGACACAGTCTGACTCATGCCTACCCCAAGGAACAATAGTGTGGTCGAACGCACTGGCGGATCCATCATGCGTGCCGAGGTCATCTATCTATCAGTGGCATTTCAGCTATTTCACCGACTGCCGTTCAGAGCATTCACGACGTAATGATACTGGAACCTATTTCAAAATTGCTTGAGGAGCATCGTAATGCAGGCGAGCTGCACAAAGCCCAGAAAATTGGTGGCATAGTACTCCAGCGAATCAGCAACGCCTCTTCCATTGGTGCCAGGCAAAGAAGCGCTCCACGAGCAAGCGGCGCTCATAGCGACGCACGTAGCGGCCATCTTGGGCCTTCAGTTTTATCGTACACCTGTGCGGTGCGATTAGGGTGACCCCTTCCTGCTTGAGCGTGTCATTGAGGCTGTCGCAGTCAGTAGACGAGCTCCCCAATGGGAATCCGACTTGGCCTCTAACATGTAAAGTCGAAACTGAGTTGCACCAAGGTGACTTCATTGATGATTCGCCGTATGCGTACTGACGGAGAGGAGGAGCTCATGGCGATCTACGATCGCAAGAATCTTCACGCCTTCCCGCGTTTCGAGAGCCTGCGGCATCGTCACCGCCTTTCGCGGCGGCACAGATGGCATCGATGAAACGCGCGTTCGTCGATGCCCTTCGTCCCACAGCGTATTCGCCAGCTGCGTGAGGACGTCCTGCAGACCCTCGCGTGGACACCGCGGCGGCTGTCCGGAATGTGCTCTTCAGGGAAGTGCTCCCGAATCCGTTCCCATTGGTCGTCACGCAGGCGAAGCATGACCGGATTTATAGAGATGGAATTCCGTGCCGTCAACTATTTTAAGAAGATAGGTTCGAGACAGATAAATAGATAATGATCGAATGTGAAAGGGTGAATAAAATACGACCAAAGCGGTCTTTAGTCATTCGCTGAACAAGAATTCCATAAATCGCAATGTGGATTGAATAATCGTGAGGCTGTCTTGGCCGCGGCACTGCTGGAAAAATCGATGAACCAAAGATATACGCATAGCGTTTTTTACAGCCTATATTTTTTACAGCCTATATTGGAAAAAGTCCATACTGTAGCCTTGATGGTGACCCTGAACAGATGCTGGCCCATCACCGGTCGCAGGGAATTATCGGACAGACTTTTGGCAAGGGCTGATATCACAAGTCTATAATAGGGAGATCCCCAGTTTCGCTCCTCCCTCATGCGGGAAATTATAAAATTCTAATTTCAATATTCTCCAATAGCCTAAAGTCTTTTCAATAGTGTAGGATAGATATCCGTCTGATTTCTGAGGTATTTCTGAACAGATAGAGCTTCCTTAGCCCCTCCAAAGATGGGTTGTGCTTTCCAGGGATTATGGGAAAGTGTAGCCCTGATAGGGACATGTTCATTAGCCAAAGAGGAGATCTGTGAATGAAAGACTTTTTACCTTTTCATAGGTCTGATGTTGGCGAGGAAGAGGTATCGGAAGTGTTGGAAGTTCTCCGTTCCGGCTGGTTGACGACGGGTCCCAAGGTGCGGGAATTTGAGCGTGAATTTGCCGCAATGGTGGGGGCGGAACATGCCGTCGCGGTTAATTCCTGTACCGCCGCTCTTCATCTTGCCCTTGAAGCGGCTGGTGTGAGTGAGGGAGATGAGGTCTTGGTTCCGACGATGACCTTTGCTGCCACGGCCGAGGTGGTCACCTACTTCAAGGCACGCCCTGTTCTGATCGATTGCGAACAAGACACGTTGAATCTGGATACAGGTCGCCTCCGACAGGCCATCACTGATAAAACGAAAGCGATCATTCCCGTTCATTTTGCCGGGCACCCATGCGACTTGAAGCCTATCCATGCGATCGCACAGGCACATAATCTCCATGTGATCGAAGACGCGGCACATGCCTTGCCGGCTCGATATCATGGCAAAATGATCGGTGGAATTTCTGACGCGACGTGTTTTTCATTCTATGCCACAAAGAATATCACTACCGGCGAAGGCGGAATGGTCACCACGAATAATGGTGAGTGGGCCGCTCGCATGCGGATGATGAGTCTGCACGGTCTCAGTCGGGATGCCTGGAATCGCTACTCCGCGCAAGGCTCCTGGTATTATGAAATACTCTCACCTGGTTTTAAGTACAATCTGACTGATATCGCTGCGGCGCTTGGTTTGGCCCAGCTGAAGAAGTGTGAACGTTTTTGGAAAGGGCGGGAACGGTATGCCGCCATGTACCATGATGGCTTCCGAGATCTTCCTGAGATACTATGCCCCCCAACCGCTTCTCATGCCCAGCACGCGTGGCATTTGTATGTCATCCAATTGGACGTGGATCGTCTGCGGGTTAGTCGCGATGAATTTATTCATCAACTGCAGCAAGCCGGTATCGGTTGCAGCGTGCATTTTATCCCCCTCCATTTACATCCCTACCATCGAGACAAGGGAGGGTACCAGCCCGAAGATTTCCCGGCTGCCAGCAGGGCATTCCAACGGATTGTTTCCTTACCGCTGTACTCCAAGATGACGGAGGACGAGGTGAATCGTGTGATCGAGACCGTGCGTGATCTGGTCGAGAGGAATCGGCGGTGATGAAACGTACATTGGATGTCTGCTTGGCCGTAATGGGGCTGGTTCTCACGGCGCCTCTCCTTGTAATCATCTCCGTTTTGATCAAGCTCGACTCGCGAGGGCCGGTGATCTTTCGTCAAATCCGTGTGGGGCAAGGATTCCGTCCGTTCGCGATACAGAAGTTCCGAACCATGGTACCGGGAACGTCGACAACCTGCTTGCCTCTTACAGTCGGTCAAGATCCCCGTATCACCAGAGTAGGTCGATTTCTACGGAAATTGAAGCTCGATGAGTTGCCTCAGCTGTTGAATGTTCTCAAAGGCGACATGAGTTTTGTGGGGCCAAGGCCGGAAGTTCCTCGGTATGTTGAACGCCTGCGTTCTGAGTTCTCCGAGGTGCTCACGGTTCGCCCGGGGATTACTGACTTGGCCTCGTTAAGGTACATCGATGAAGCGGCGCTGCTCGCGTATTCCTCCAATCCTGAGGAAGAGTATCAACTCAAAGTCCTTCCTGAAAAGATCAGACTGGCAAAGTTGTATATCCGCCATATGTCTTTGCGGCTCGATATTGCCATTATCGTACAAACGTTGTTGCATATTGTCAGGATTCCGGTTGTGATATTCACACTTCCTGAACTACAAGCTGCCGTCGAACCTCCCTCGGGCTCTCCATGGACGGGCCTGTCGTCTTTTGTTCTGCGGTGGCGCAAGCCCATCATCGTGATGCTCGATGTAGGCTTGATCATCCTCGCAAACTATCTGGCTTTTGGCCTGAGGTACGACGGCAGTATACCTGCCGGTGAGATCCGCACCTTCGAACAAACCATACTTGCCTTGGTTGCGATAAGAGGGGTGGCATTTGCCTTGTTTGGTTTGAACGAAGGTTTGTGGAGATATACGAGTATTTGGGATCTCCAAAACATTATCGGCGGCGTCTTAACCAGCACAGTCGCATTTTATGGTTGGGTCCATTGGGTGATGGGGATCTCTAGCTACCCACGCTCCATATTTGCCATCGATGCTATTCTGCTCATCGGGTTTCTTGCCGGAGTGAGATTGTCCTCCAGAATCCTTCGTGATAGGCCGCTTTTTCAGAAAAGACGGAAGGTGCTGGTCGTCGGAGCCGGAGATTCAGGAGAACGTGTCGTTCGGGAGATGAAAACTCGCACAGTGTTTAACTGCCAGCCGATCGGATTTGTGGATGATAATATTGGGCTTCTCAATCAACGTATCCACGGAGTCCGCGTGTTGGGTACGGTGCAGGACCTTCCTAAACTTATAGAGGCACTCAAACCCGAAGTGGTTGTGGTCGCGGTGCCGAAGGCGGCTCCCGAGTTTCTCCGAGATCTTGTTATCAAATTGGAGCCGTACAACATTTCGATCAAAACATTGCCGGCCAAAGAAGAACTGCTTGCAGACCAAAGCACGGTCAGTCAGATACGTAACGTTTCGATCCCGGACTTATTGTCCCGTGCGCCCATCGACCTTAACAATGAAGCGACGAGACAGATGGTGAGAGGGAAATGTGTCCTGATTACTGGAGCTGGTGGGTCGATTGGTTCTGAATTGGCTCGTCAAATTACCCTGTTCGAACCACACACGCTATTGCTCTACGAGCGTCATGAGAATAGTCTCTATAACATCCACAAGGAATTAGATGATCGGAGGTTTGCGTTCCCCATTGTTCCGCTGATTGGGGATGTCACGGACGCGCAGCGACTTTGTGCTGTACTGGAGCAGTATAAACCTCAGATCTTGTTCCATGCGGCAGCCCACAAGCATGTTCCCCTTGTGGAGCTGAATCCCCTCGAAGCCGTAAAGAACAACTGCATCGGTACACGTGTCGCCGCTGAAGCCGCGAGTCTTTATGGTGTAGAGCAGTTCGTCCATATCTCGACCGATAAGGCGGTCAACCCGTCGAGCGTGATGGGAGCTACCAAGCGAGTGGCGGAACTCATTATTCAGGATATTGCAAGGACGAGTCGGACCCGCTTCCTTCTTGTACGGTTCGGCAATGTTCTTGGCAGTAGTGGGAGCGTATTGTTGCGCTTCCAGGAACAGATCAGGGCGGGCGGACCGGTAACCGTTACACATCCGGAGATCCGACGCTACTTCATGCTGATCCCAGAGGCCGTTCAATTGGTTCTCCAGGCGGCAACGATTGGTGAACAAGGCCATATTTACATTCTCGACATGGGGGGGCAAATCAAGGTGCTCGATATGGCTCGGAGTCTCATTCGGCTGTCCGGGCTTATTCCTGGAAAGGATATTCCTATTCGATTCGTTGGTCTTCGCCCTGGGGAAAAACTGTATGAAGAGTTGGTCGGTGAGGGAGAGGTTGCAGTCGCTTCGTCCTTGGACAAGATTCTGCAGATTCGGACGATCAACCATCTTGACTTCGAAGAATTTCGGGAAAAGCTGTCTGCGTTGGAAGCGGCGAGTTACCGTGATGAAACCGTCGTGTTGCTCGAACGGCTCAAAGAGATCGTCCCGATGTTCCAATCCTGCGTTCCTGATACGGAGATTCCGACCGTGCCGACCGGATCGTTGTAAGGTCCGTTTGATGTATCTTTACAAGACCTAAGTCTCGATATACCCTAGTGTAAGTCGTTCGGAGGGCATACATGCAATATTCCGAGTCGGTTGTCTCAGTAGATCAAACTGGAACGGCCACAGTTCGCGAGTACGCCCTCATCGCTTCCCGCAATAAATGGGTCATCGTGGGGGCGATCGCACTATCGTTGGCTCTGGCCTGGGGCTACTTGTTGATTGCCACAAAATACTATCAGTCACAGACGTTGATTGTGGCGGAAGATCGCAAGGGAATCGATGACGTTATCAATAGTGGGGAAGGCTCGGAAAAGCATTTTGAGAAACGTCTCTTTCTTATACAGAAGCAAATTATCAGCGAGGAGTTCCTAGAGCCGATAGCAAAAGAATTACACGCGCAGGGGGATGGATCCTCTGACGAACCAGGGCAGATAGGCGGCTGGGGCGCGTTGGCGAGCAGGACGAAGATTGAGCGAGCCATGATTGACCCGGCTGGGGGGAAAAGCTCTCAGAACTTGGTTGACGGGTTTGTGATCTCCTTTCTCCATCAGGATCCCAAAACGGCCATGCTGGTGACGGCCAAAATCGCGGACAAATTCATTGAGGAGAATACCCGGGAGCGTGAGAAGGATGTTGAAGGCACGGGAGAATTTCTAGATGAAGAACTGCGAGCGCTCAAACGAGAACTGGAAAAGAGAGAAGAAAGCATCAGTCAGTTCAAGAAAGCGCACCTCGGCGACCTTCCTCAGCAGGCTCAAGCTAACCTTCTTGCCTTGGATCGCGTAGAAGTAGAGATCACCGCCGCAACTGAAAATCTTCAACGTCATTCCGATAAACTTGGCACTCTACACCAAGCGGTGCAGCAGTACCGTACGTCCGGGCAGCAGAGTTTGGGTATCGGGGCTGCACCGCGGGGAATGGAGCCAGATCCGTTGTTTCGACACCTGAAGGAGCTCCGAGAAAGGCTCGTCAAGCTCAGAGCGGAGTTTTATGATGGATATCCAGAGGTCATCTTAACGAAGGAAGAAATCCGACAGACGGAAGAGGAGCTAACCAATCTGTATGGTCAAGATGCGATCAAGCCCGACAAGACGCCTCCGCCACTTGATCCGTATCTCCAGGATCTGATGAAGCAGCAGAATGAAGAACGCACCGAGATCGCGCTTCTCAGACAGCGGCTCGACCAACTGCGCACCACGAAGAGAGATCTTGAAAGGCGTCTCGATAGGTCCCCTTCAGTTGAACAGGAATTACTTGTCCTTGAGCGTGACTACAATAACCTAAAGACCAACTACGCGATGCTCCTTGATAAGCGGCTGCACACGCGGGTCGAGGAAAATATTGAGAAACGTCAGAAAAATGGAAAATTCCGCATCGTGGACCGTGCCTCTTTTCCAAGTTCACCAGCCATTCCAAATAGTCCCAGGGTTATGGTGATAGGGCTCTTGTTCGGGTGCGTCTTGGGGGCAGGGTTGTCAGTCATACGCGAGCGGCTTACTCCCCAGTTCCGAGGCCCGGAGGATGTTGAACTTCTTCTCTCAGGCCCTCGATTATTGGCGGCTATTCCTGATTTTTCTCTGCTATGGCGTACGGCTGGTGATTCGGGGTATTTCCAGAGCGCCGCGTTGCCCAGACCTTCGCTGGGTATAACTATGCGGTCAAGACCAGAGGCTGAACTGAACAAGCAGCCCTTGGCTGCCAGGCCAAGTGCACACGAGATCGACAGAAGATTTGTTGCGAAGATATTCCCACGTTCTATGGCTGCAGAGCAGTATCGCGTCGCGGCTGCGAGATTACAGCTACTGAACACCACGGGTGCGCCGATGGTCGCCGCTGTGACGAGTGCCATCAAGGGGGAAGGGAAAACAACCACAGTGGTCAATCTTGGCTATACGCTTTCGCGAGACTTTGGAAGGCGTGTCCTCATCCTGGATTGTGATTTTGTCTTTCCCGAAATGGCGGCGTTCCTTGAGACCCCAATAAAGTATGGGCTCATTGATTGCCTGCGAAGCGACATCCCCTTACAACAAGCCATGAGTCCGTTAGCAGATGTTCCATGTTGGATCATGCCGGCTGGAGAAGCGGTGGCCGCTTCCACCGAACTATTGCGTGCTGGTCAACTTGATCGTGTGCTGTCGCAACTACGGGAGGAGTTCGATTATATCCTCTTGAACGCCCCGCCAATCCTCCCTGTGGCCACAATGAACGTGCTGGAAAGTCATTGTGATCATCTCCTCCTTGTGGTGAGAGCTAACCTAACTGCCAAACAAGCTGTTACGCAGGCAATTGGATCGCTGCGAGCGCACCGCCCCATCCATGTAATCCTCAATGGTGTGGCAGGAAATTCCCTTCCAAGTTATATGGTCGAGTATGCTGTCAGCGAAAGCCGAGTGGCTGTCTAGCAATCTCATCGACCAACCATAGCAAGCGATTTAGTTGCGGAGAACTCGGTCGCCCATCGAAGGAAGTTGCCGCAGATTGAAGTTCCCTCTCCTCGGGAAAAGATATTCGGAACATTTCCCTTTGATTCAGGGCCACCCGATTTGCCCTATTTGTTCGGTGAAGCGTTAATGCAGGCTGTCAAATTAAACCGTTGGAGTTGATGCTCTGGCGTCCCTCAGGGGGCTATATGGCAATAGAATTTTCCTCTACACTGGGATCTGTCTTAACCTCAGAAGCTGACGGTGGCAACACATTGATCAACCATCTGCATAGACCAAGTCCAGTCCTATACCTTTGTATCCGTGGAGTTTGAAGCTATAGACATGTCAATATTTGTAGCGCTGCCATTCCCATTTTTAACGGCAATCAAAAAATGCTCTTACTGACCTCGTTCGAATAGGTGCTTTCATTTCCAGCGATATCAAATGCCGTCACGACAAAGAAATATGTCGTTCCGAATTGGAGTCCTGAGGCAATATATTGGGTAATATTGCCTTGGATGGTGGCAATGGGGGCCCCATAGTTTCCTGATGAAGTTGCTCGATATACTCTGTATCCTGCAAGATCGCGCTCGGTATTTGCCACCCACGACAATGTCGCAGATGAGCTTGATGCCGGGTTCAATGTCAGAGCCACACTTACGATCCTGGTTATTCCTCCGCTGATCAAAGTGATGGCTGCCGAGTTACTTCCCTGAGCAGCAGTCGCCGTATTCACACTTACCGTAATGGTTCCATCGCCTGAGCCGGAGGGCGGGGAGAGGCTCAGCCAAGAGACGTTGTCAGTGGCAGACCAGGTGCTATTGGAACTGATGGAGAGGGTTTGAGCAGAAGGGTTAGCGGCTCCCTGCGTCGCGGTGTAAGTCAACCGGGTGGGGGAAGCCGCCAGGGAAGCGGCAGTGACCGTCAGGGTGACGGGAATGGTACGAGCGATGCCCCCGCTAGTCAGAGTGATTGTAGCGGTGTTGGTACCGACCACAGCGGAGGTCAGGGTGACACTGGTGGTGATCGGTCCCGTGCCGGTGGCTGACGTTGGTGTAAGAGAGAGCCAGGGAGCATTGCTGCTGGCGGTCCACGTACTGTTCGAATTCACCGTTATGGTTTGGCTGGCCGGATTTGTCCCACCTTGAATGGCCGAGAGAGTCAATGCGGTGGGGCTGACGGTAAGGGTGGGGGCGGGCGCCGTAACCGTAAAGGAGACCGGAATAGAAATGGGAGTGGCACCGGGTGCACTGACGGTAACTAGCGCCTGGTAAGTCCCGGTCGCGAGGGCACCGGTGGTGGCCGTCGCCGTGAGCGTCCCAGTGCCGGTTCCGGAGGGCGGGGAGAGGCTCAGCCAAGAGACGTTGTCAGTGGCAGACCAGGTAAGAAGTCCTCCACCTGCATTAGAAATGATGATGGTTTGTGGACCGGGGTTACCGCTCTGCTCGGTTGTGAAGGAGAGGCTTGCCGGGTTTGGTTGAATTACAGGAGGTGGAGCCACTACGGTGAGACTGACCGGAATGGTGACAGCTGTCGCATCAGTGGCGTTTAACGTGATCATTGTATTGTAGATACCGGCTGAGAAAGAACTGGTACTGGCGGCTAACGTAATCGTACTGTTTCCCATGCCGGAGGCGGGGCTCATGGTTAACCATGCTGCGGGGGCAGTGGCGTACCACTTCAATGTTCCTCCACCCCTGTTGGTAACAGTGAGAGTCTGTATTATTGGAGCACTGTCTCCTTGCTGAGCCGTAAACGAAAGGCTAGAGGTGTTCACTCCTATAACAGGAATCGGTGGTGGCAGGGGTTGGGGAATTGTCGGAGGTGGAATTGGACTGGGCGATGTCGCAAGTTGTGTCAATTCAGGCACTTCAGACATGAGTTTTCGTATAGGAGCAGCCAATTGTCGATTTCGTGGAACCACGATCGTATCTGACCCCGCCGCGAAAATTGGCGCTATTAATATCCCCAGTTCAAAAACAAACAAGAGCGTGCCCATACCCACTGAGACGAGCAACAATCGTTGAATCTTTTGACGCATCGTCGAAGCCCCCCATGGAAAAAAGGAGATTGCGAACCGCTAGGTCCACGCGAAGCTACAGGTCATGAGCAAGTTAAGTGCCTTTTGTGATGCGGAACAGTTTTTGAAAATGGGGATTCCAACGACGAGCATTCCCCCTGAATTTGCGAGGACAGTACGTTAAAATATTTTTCAAAGGAGAAGACCCTTGACTGGAGATGGGGGGTGCGATGATTTCGTAGACGTACACATGAAGTGATGGTTCATGTTTGTGAGGTTCTTCATTGAAACGATTTCTTTTGTCTATATGTAATAGATGCTTACATGTAAGGATCTCTTTGATATTATTGAGCCTCATTGATGAGAAGCTATCTTGGGATGGCTCGAAATGCAAAAAGAAGGTAATACAAAGAAGGTAATACGATAAGTCGAGTAAATCAGCAAAGGAGGGGCCCTTTCCTTGACGCCCAGGACATCTTCTGCCATTGTTAACGTCATTTACATTATTGCTCACCGGGGGGAGGTATGGATAAGCGAGGATCACGTTCGATTGCCGTTGTAGGATTGGGCTATGTTGGCCTCCCGATTGCCGTGGCATTTGGGAAGATTGCTCCAGTTATCGGTTTTGATATCAATAGACGGAAGATCGAAGAGTTACAAAAGGGAATCGATCGGACTGGAGAGGTATCAAATAACGATTTGGCCGCTGCTCAAATAAGGTATACGTCTGAACCGTCAGACCTTAAAATAGCTACATTCATTATTGTTGCAGTTCCGACCCCTATTAATGAGGCGTTACAACCGGATCTTACCGCGCTCCAAAAAGCATCAGAACTGATTGGGAAGAATCTTTCTTCTGGAACGATCGTAGTCTATGAATCGACTGTATATCCAGGTGCCACCGAAGAGGTGTGTCTGCCGATCTTGGAACGAACGTCGGGCATGAAAGCAGGTGTAGACTTCAAATTAGGCTACTCACCGGAACGGATCAATCCTGGCGATAAGGAACATACGCTCGAAAAGATTGTCAAAGTAGTATCTGCACAAGATTCTGAATCTCTGGACATCGTGGCGGACACATATGCGTTGGTCGTGAAGGCGGGTATCCATCGAGCGTCCAGTATTAAAGTCGCAGAAGCGGCCAAGGTCATCGAAAATACTCAACGTGATCTGAATATTGCGTTGATGAACGAGCTTGCCTTGATTTTTCACCGCTTAGGAATAGATACCAGATCCGTTCTTGAAGCTGCAGGGACGAAGTGGAACTTTCTGAAGTTCTCTCCCGGTCTTGTCGGCGGTCATTGTATCGGAGTGGATCCATATTACTTAACGTCCAAGGCAGAATCGGTGGGGTATCACCCGCAAGTGATTCTTTCCGGTCGGCGCATTAACAATGGAATGGGAAAGTTCGTAGCAGAACACACGATGAAGCTGCTCAGCCAGTTATCGCGCCCCGCCAATGAACTTCGCGTGGGAGTGCTCGGCCTGACGTTCAAAGAAAATGTACCGGATCTTCGCAACAGCAAAGTACCCGATATCATTTCTGAGCTTCGCGAATATGGAGTTGAAGTGCTCGTGCATGATCCTATCGCGGAGAGTGAAGAAGCCGTGGCAGAATATGGAATTCATCTGGTTCAATGGAAGGAGTTGAAAGATCTTGATGGGTTCATCATCGCTGTGGCGCATAAGAGGTTTTCGGATATGAACGTGGTCGATCTCTTGAGGCCTCTTCGAGATCAGAAGCAAGGCGTCGTGATCGATGTCAAGAGCATCCTTGATCCACGCTACATTCCTGCGTCGATTAGATACTGGCGATTGTAATAAACAAGCTACGAGCACTCGGCGGCCAGCGTGCTCGGCTCGTTTCGTAAGGTCTGCGAGCTTGTCGAAAGAAAATCCGCCACTAGCCGTTTGAGCCGGTCACTTCTTTTCCTAATCGCTGCAGCCGTAGCAGTTCGCTTATGCCCCCACGTGGGCAGACTGCTTCCTCCTCGCACAGAGGGTTAACTCTGCGATGCAGGGTTGTCGACAGACATCCCAGATGGGGGTGAGATGCCGCTCTGAGTTTGATGTAGGAGCTTAGATAATCTGCTCCGCAGAAAACGATGATAGCTTCATGGGTCTGCTCCTTTCGCAAGAGACTCCAAATTAATCATCCTACTCTATTTCCTAATTGCCGTCGCTTTCGGTGGAGCCGCCAGAGATTGAATTGCTTTTCCCAAGTAGAGAACGTTTGCTCAACACTGCTGTATCGCAGACACACATTGCCAATCGGAGTATGAAATTCGGCTGCCGGATGGCACGGTGAGTTTGTAAGCTTCCCTGTCAACGAGACACTGGCAATGGAGAACGTCCAGCGTTCAGCTGAGCCCGATACGTGGCTGGCGGGAAACCAGCTAGAGCATCATGGGGCCGCACTTCGTTATAGGTCAGTAACCACTCTGCACCGATCTCCCGCACTTGATCCAGGGACTCAAACACATAGGCACTCAGCACTTCGGTCCGATACGTCCGATTGAACCGTTCGATACAGCCGTTCTGCGCAGGTTTGCCTGGCTGGATGTCACGCAACTCCATGCCTCGGTCCGCCCACCAGGTGACGAATCGATCGGCGAGCAGTTCGGGGCCATTGTCGAGCCGAATCGCCTGGGGATAGCCGCGCCACGCGACCACCTGCTCCAGGGTCCGCATCACGCGCTCGGCAGGCCATGCCGTGTCGACTTCGATCGCCAGTCCTTCGCGGACCCCTTCATCGAGAATATTCAAACGGCCGAACCGGCGTCCGCCGTCCAGCGTGTCACTCATGAAGTCCACGGCCCACAGCGCATGGGGCTGCGGGCTCACCGTGAGAGGCGGACGGAGCCGCAGTGGCAGGCGTTTCTTCGTGCGTTGGGGCAGATTCAAGCGCAGCTGACAATAGACCCGCCCGACGCGTTTCGCGTTCCACGGATGCCCATCGAGCCGGAGTCGCCGATCACACTTCCAGAAAAACCCCAGCGCGGGTGTGCGGCCACAACTGCCGTCAGTGCGACGATCACGGGCGCATCCCGCTGGGCCCCCTCCACACGAGGCCGATAGCATGTCGCGCGCCCAAGCCCCACGACCTGACAGGCCCGCTGTACCGGAAGACCGTTCACCAGGACCAGATGTGTCACGATCTCCCGCCGCTCAGCAGGCCTTACAGCTTTTTTGCGATGACGTCTTTCAGCGCGGCGTTCTCTAAGGAGAGATCGGCATACATCCGCTTCAGCCGGTGGTTCTCGTGCTCCAACTCCTTGAGCCGCTTCACATCCGAGGCCCAGTCCGCCATACTTCGCCTTCCACTTGTCGGACGTGGCGGAACTGATCCCATAGGGCCGCCAGAGCTCGTTGACTGGGCGGCCCGCATCAGCTTCTTTCAAAATGGACACAAGCTGGGTTTCGGTGAACTTCGATTGGCGCATGAAAACCTCCTGGCTAGGGAAACAATTGTGCCAGAAAGTTCTCCGTATCACTGTCTCGATCTAGGGGAAGCTTACAAGTTTACTCTTCCGAGATTTCCAATCACTTTATAGGACCGCTTCTCTTGTTGAGGCCGCCGCTAACGCCATCGGACATTGTTGAGAGCCGTCGTGGCTTCGGCAGAGAAGTCACGCCCTCACGTTCTGGGCTTTTCCTTTGAGCCCGTCTTGATCCGTAGTATAAGAAAAATGATGGTTGGCTTGGGCAATGCTTCCAGGCCATACGAGATATCTATGGGAACTACACGTGGTCCCCGGGCTGAAAGTGCGTATTCATAACCGATCGAAAGGCATTCTCGAGGTTCTGGGAATCCTCGCGATGTCAGGGTGCGCCCTGGTGGCTTCTCCTGACGTCAAGCGAGGAGATCAGCACTTGGCTGCGGAACGTTGGGAAGAGGCGATTCTTGCCTACAAACAGGCATTAAAAGAAGATCCGTTCAATACTTCGCTACAAGGTAAGTATATGCTCGCCCGGGAGCGTACCGCGACGATGTATGCCGAGCGCGGTCGGACGTTTCTGAAAGATAAACAATTTGACCTGGCACTCGAAGAATATAAGCGAGCGCTCGCTATCGAGCCGTCTAGCGGGGAGTACCACGCAGGTTTTCAGGAAGCAACTCGCTTGAAAGAGGCTCGATCTCAGTACCACGAGGGAGAACGGTTTGCTCAACTGGGACGAGTCGAGGAAGCGATGACAGGGTTTGTGCGGGCTGCGGAGCTCGATCCGTCGTACCAGGAAGCACTGGAGAGCATCACCCGGCTTAGTGAAGAGCAACAGCGGCTCACAAGAGACGAACGTTCGATGCAGTCAGTAACGTTAAAGTTCAAGAACGCCGGCATTAAAGAAGTTTTGGAGGGAGTGGCAGCGGCTGGCGGATTTACCCTGATTTTCGACAAGGATGTCCGGAACGATCCTATTTCGATTTCGATCCAAGACACGCCTTTCGAGGAGGCGTTGCAACTGATTCTCAATAGTAACAGTTTGTTTTCTCGAAAAATATCACCGGTTGTCTTGATTATCAGTCCCGACACCAAGCAGAAGCAGGAGCAGTATCAGGATCTGATGATTCGGACATTTTACCTGTCAACGGCAAAAGCCAAAGACATGCTGCTTCTGCTGAAGAACATGTTGGACTCCAAGCGAATGCACGCCAATGAACAGCTCAATGCGATTGTCATTCGCGACCAGCCGGAGAAGTTGGAACTTGCCGAAAAAATCATCCTGACCAATGATCGCCAAGAACCGGAGGTGCTCTTTGACCTTGAGGTGTTGGAGGTCAATCGAACGAAGAGTCAAACGTATGGGCTGAACTATCCAAAACAAGCCGGTGCCGGACTGATCGCTTCCGGTTTCACGGGAACCTTGGCTGCTGATGCCGTGCAAATGACCTACCGCCAACTGACTGATTTAGGCCCAAATAACTATCTTTTTAAACTGCCGACGACGGTGTTGCTGGATTTTTTTAGACAGCAATCCGATGCGAAGACGCTCGCCTCACCGAAAGTCCGCGTGATGAACAATAAGAAAGCCGAGATCAACATAGGAGATAAACAGCCGATTCTGCTCTCTACCACGAACGTCCTGCCCGGACAGGCGGCTACTGGAGCCGTGCCGACCACCTCAACCGTCACGTCGATCGAATTTCGAGATACGGGCGTCAAGTTGACTGTCGAGCCTTCCATCCGATTGGGCAATGAATTGTCGTTGAAGATGAAGGTAGAGGTGATTCGTGTCGGAGATCCGGTACTGCTTCAGGCTTCTCCAAAAATTGAACAGTTCAAATTCGGCAATCGCTCAGCTGAGACCACTCTCAACATGCGGGATGGAGAAACGGTGGTTCTCGGGGGGCTGCTCCAGGAGGAGGATCGCCGAACACGGGTCACCATCCCCTGGGTCGGAGATTGGCCATTGATCGGAAAACTGCTGAGCTCTTTTAAGACGGACCGAGTAACGACGGAAGTCATTCTCACGATCACTCCTCATATTGCGCAACCGGCGCTTCCTCATGGATCCAGCAATCACGCGTTCTGGTCCGGTACCGAATTCAACTATGCGACAAGCCCGGTATTTTCCGGTCGATCCAAAAAAGTGTCGGCTGTGGGGACCAACGAATTTGGGAAGGGAACGGCTCATAGCGGTGGGCCGGCGAAAGATGCAGGACAAACAAGCACGGTAAGGCCATTGGCCCATATGGCGGCGGCGGATCCTCTGTTGAAGGTTAAGCCGGAAGATTCGGTCGTGCAATCCGGTAAAGAAGTACGGCTTTCGGTTCTAGACGGGCGAATCAATTCATCAGATGAGAGTGTGGTCAAACTGAACTATGACCCCGATATTCTGCAATTCAAACGACTCGATAACGCGGAGGTGATCGACACGGGCGAAGCCTCGGCAGGAAGCGATGAGGCGCAAGGAGGAACAATCACATTTCACGTCGCTCGTTCAGGCGCTCAGCGTCCACCACGAGTTATGAATGTCATTTTCGTGGCAAAGGCGCCAGGGGTGTCGCCGATTCGCGTCGAACTGACCGGTGCTGGTCGTGCGACGCAGGAATCGGCCGGTGTAATTGGGAATGGGGTGGTGAGAGTACGGTGAAAGAGGATGGACTCACACTCATCGAGCTTCTCGTCACGATGGCCATTATCACAATCTTGGCGTCGGTCGCCATGCCTCTGAGCAAAGTATCGACAAAACGAACGCAGGAGATCGAGTTGCGCCAACAGCTTCGGACGATTCGCGGCGCGATTGATCTCTTCAAGATGGAATGGAATCGCGATGGAGATGTCTTGCTCGGAGCTGTTTGTGTGAAGAATAGGTTGACGTGCAAGGAAGTTACCGGACCGTACGGCTATCCTAAGTCTCTTGATGTACTGTTGGGAGTGAAATTGACAGGGGAGGAGGCGACGGTTCGAGGCACGGCGATACGGCGTTATTTACGGGTGATGCCGATTGATCCGATGACGGGTAAATCCGATTGGGCTCTGCGTTGTTATAAGGATCCTCCGAAGCCCTCTAGTTGGTGCGGTGAAGATCTCTATGACGTAATGACGCAAAACGGGGAGTCTGCACTGGATGGCACCAAGTACCAGGATTGGTAGGACGGGTGGATGGAATGCGAAGGGGTTTACACTGATCGAACTCATGATCGTTGTATCCATTGTCGGTATTTTGGCGACGATCGCCGTGCCGTCCTATCAATCATCATTAATCAAAGCAAGAGAGACGGTATTGCGGCAAGATCTGTTTACGCTGCGAGAATTGCTGGATCACCATCGGGCAGACAAAGGGAAGTATCCTCCGTCCTTAGATGGGCTCGTAGCGGGGGGATATCTGCGAACCCTTCCCAAGGACCCTTTTACGAATTCACCGAACTCGTGGCAACAGATCCTGGAACCGACGGAGGGTGGTATCTTTGACGTGTATTCTGGATCGGACCTCGTAGGGACGAACGGGATTCCATATAACCGATGGTAAATGGACATGTAAGATTGACTCGGATCAGATGTTGCCATTGGCGCACCGAGCTTCGCCTGAATGGTGAATGGAGAGGTGCGCTCATGGGAATCTTTCTGCTCGGGATAGCTGCTTGTAGTCCGTTCGAACCCATCGTCATAGAACCGGAAATATCAGATCTCCAACTCACGGTGGATACGCTCAAGATCTCACTCCAACAGGCTCAAAAAACGGTTGCCGAGTTGAGGGCAGAGGTCGAGGCACGGCGGCAAGATTTGGCCGATGTGCAGATCGCTCGGGCGCAGTTGGAAGGGCGCATTCGGGAAGCGGAACGGCGGTTGACGGAAGCTCGCCATGTGATTGACCTTCAGCGGGAAGAATTAGCCGACTCCCGTTCCGGACGTGAACGAGTTGGGCGGACTGGAGCCCCACTTCGAAATCAATTGAAACAGCTTCAACAGCAATTATCAAAAGTAGGAAGACAGGGACAGAACACTGCTCCCTCAACGATGGCTTCTTCAACTGATGGTCAATCCGAGTCAACGATGATCAGCGCTCTGCAGGATGTTTCGTCGACCGCTCTGGAGGAAGAAAACCGAATTCGCCCGGATGCCGCGCATCAGGTGCCGAGAGCATCTTCGGTTCGGGAAGTATCGGTGGTTGGCCAAGCGCCCGCTGCCCCATCCAGGATACATATGTTGGTCAAACCCGGAGACACATTGTGGAGCATCGCACGCCGACATCATATGTCTGTCAAATACCTCATGGTTCTCAACGGACTTTCGAGTGATCGTATCCAAGTGGGGCAGACCCTTTGGCTTACTGAGTCATTTAATGATGATCTCGTGCACGAACGAATGTAGTGGCATGCGGGATAAGCCGCGGTCTTGAGGGGTACGTCTATGGCGGTATTTGCGTATCGAGTCGCGCGGCCTGATGGATCCACAGTTCATGGGCATACAGAAGGAGAGAATGAACCGGCGGTTCGTACGAAACTGGAGTCGGAAGGGTTACTGGTTTTCACCCTTCAGCGTCGCGGCACCTCAGTTAAGACGAAGCCCGTGTGGTCATGGGGAAAGCTTCCGCTTGCCCAATTCTTGATTTTCAATCAAGAATTGCTCGCTTTGGTGAAATCCGGGCTGCCCATTTTGCGTATCTGGGATCTCCTGATCGAACGGGCCGGCCATGCTGGATTTCAGCGGACCCTACGCGACGTACGGGAAGAGATTCGAGGTGGAGCATCAGCCTCGGATGCCTTAGCCAAACATCCCGTTTATTTCCCGGAACTCTATGTCGCTACGGTACGTGCGGGAGAACAATCGGGCAATCTTCCCGACGTATTGCACCGATACATTGCCTATCTGAAGCTGATGGTCGGCCTTCGTCATAAAGTGACGAAGGCGATCTCCTATCCCATTGTGCTCATCGGTATTGGCATGGCCGTGATTGGTTTTCTGTTGACTTATGTCATGCCCACTTTCGTATCGGTCTATGGCGAGTCTGCGCAAACCTTGCCATGGGCGACTCAGGTCTTGCTTGATACGATCATGCACGCGGAGTCCCGGATAGCACCAGCCGCAACCATCATGATCGCCGTCATGCTCGGGACCTATGCCTACTATGTCACTCCGGGGGGACAGCTCGCGTTGGATCGTCTTGTATTGAAACTTCCCCTTCTGGGGCAGATGGCAGTCAAACACAATACCATCCAGCTGACGCGAACGCTCGGAACTATTCTCGCCGGAGGAACTCCGCTAGTGGAGGCCTTACAAGGCGCACGAGGAGCGGTTTCAAACCGGTGGATCTCGCACGAAATGATCGGAGCCGTCAATGAGATTCGCGAAGGGGCAACGCTGGCGGATGCGTTAGGCCGTCCTAGAGTGATCCCAAAACTCGCAATCGAAATGTTGTCTGTCGGAGAGGAAACGGGTTCGCTTGATACGATGTTGCGGGATGTCGCGGAGTTTTATGAGGCGGATCTCGATACGAGGCTTACACAACTTACCACCTGGATAGAGCCGGTTCTGTTGCTTGTTATGGGTGTGATGGTCGGTGGGATCGTCATTGCCATGTATCTGCCGGTCTTTCAGCTGGCAGGAACGGTTGGCGGTTAAAGAAAAGGGGAAGGAGAATGATAAGGAGAGAAGGTTCGCATGCCGCGTAGCCTTACCAGGCCATCGCTGGCGGACGTCTTAATCGGCCAGGGAATGATTCAGAAACACACGGTCGAAGATGTCCTCCATCGATTGAAGGGCGTGTCTACCGCTTTAGACCAGGCACTGATTGATGAAGGGCTCATTTCCGAGGATCAATTGGCGCATGCCTTAGCGGTTCAATACGATCTTCCCTATGACCCGTTAAAGGATTTTCGAGTCGATCCCCGATACTACGAGACCATCCCGATCAAATGGATGCAGCGATTTCCTTTTGTGCCGATCGCTGACGGTCCCGGAGCACTGACGATCGCCGTCGCCGATCCCCACAACCTGCTGGGACTCGACGAGTTGGAGCTTCTCATCGGAAAGCCGCTGGATCGAGTCGTCAGCTCCAGGAGTGCCATTCTGGCGGCGCTGGAGCGTAGTGAAGGGTCGAACCAAACGCTCCGCGAGCTTGAAGCGGAATATCGATCCATCTTGGTGAAAGAAGATGATCGAGGAGAAGAAATTCTCAGTCTCGACCACGCGGGAGAAGAGCAGAGCCCGGCCGTGAAGTTGCTGGATTCTATCCTGCTGAGTGCGATGCAGCGTCGCGCGAGTGACATCCACATCGAAGCCGCTGATCGCGGAACAAAAGTCAAGTTTCGTGTCGATGGCATCCTGATTCCGGCCATGGAGCCGTTGGATATTCGGTTGCACGCTCCCTTAGTGTCCCGCTTGAAGGTCATGTCGGAACTGGATATTGCCGAACGTCGGGTCCCGCAAGACGGAAGTTTTCGCATGAGATTGAGCCGGAAGACCGTGGATTTTCGCGTCTCGATCCTACCCAGTGTTTTCGGGGAATCGGTCGTGATTCGAATCTTGGATCGAGACTCGATCGCAACCGGGGTGTCGGCGCTTAAGCTTGAGCGCCTCGGTTTTAATCCGGAAGATCTCAAGCGATTCCGGAGAGCGATAACTCGCCCCCACGGCATGGTGTTGGTCACGGGGCCAACTGGAAGCGGGAAGACCACGACGCTGTACGCGGCGATATGCGAGATGAACACAGTCGAAGACAAGTTGATTACCATCGAAGACCCCGTCGAATACCAACTCTCGGGAGTGGTGCAGATTCCCGTCAATGAAAAAAAAGGAGTCACGTTTGCCCGGGGCCTGCGGTCCGTACTCCGTCATGATCCGGACAAGATTATGGTCGGCGAAATTCGAGATGCTGAGACGGCACAGATCGCGATTCAATCGGCTCTCACCGGACATCTTGTATTGACGACGGTGCATGCAAACAATGTGTTTGATGTCATAGGACGATTCGCATCGATGGGAATCGATCCCTATAATTTTCTGGCCGCGCTCAACTGTGTGTTGGCGCAACGACTGGTCCGAATCCTTTGTCCCACCTGTCGTGTCCTGGTCAAAGTACAACAGGCCCTTATTGAAGAATCGGGATTGGACTACGAACAATACAAGGATACGCCATTTTACGAGGGAAAGGGATGTCCGCAGTGTCATGGCAGCGGGTACAGAGGGAGAAAATGCATTACGGAATTCCTCGATTTAACGGATGAAATCAAGGAAATGATTCTTGCCGAGCGGCCGCTCTCGGAAATCCGGTATCGTGCCGTGACTGATGGAATGATCACGCTGCGACAATCGGCGTTGAAAAAAGTGTTGGAGGGCGAGACCACGCTCAGAGAGATCAATCGTGTGACATTCAGCGAAGAGGGGTGAGTCCATGTGGGAATGGGCCAGTAGCCGGCCGCGGTGCTGTTTGAAATTCGGCACCGGTTCGATCGCATGGGCGGAAACCCATCGAAATTGGCGCGGACAACGACGGCACACGTGCGTCATGGCCCCGCTTGCAGACGGGATGATCAAAGCCTCTCCGACGGAGGACAATATATCCGACCCATCCGCATTAGCGAGCCATATTCGAGACCTGATCGGTTCAGGCTCGGCTCACTCTGCCGTGGGTGCAACCCTACTCTCCGATCTTCCACGACGGGTCGCCGTGTTATTGCCCGATACAGCGGTCAGAGCGACAGTACTGCATCTGGATCGGCTTCCCGCCAGACGCGAGGAGCGCGAGGCGTTGATTCGATGGCGCCTTGGTCAGGAACGGTTGTTTCCACTGAGCGGGGCCAAGATTGTGTCCCAAGTGTTTCATGATCCATCCGGGGGAACATGCCCGGCCTATACGGTACTGACGGTGGCAGCCCAAGAATCGGTGCTGATGCAGTACGAATCTCTATGTGAATCGGTCGGGTTAATTCCTCAAGAGGTAGGAATCACGAGCCTCCGGATCGTTGATCTCTGGAGGAAGACTTCCAACGGATCTCATTGGCGACGGCGAAACTGTCTGTGGGTGAATGTATCGGATCAAGCCTTGACGACCATCATTTTCCAACAGGGGCGCTTGCTGTTTTTCCGGTGCAAGTTGTTGGGCGCCGAAGCGGTAGAAGCGCTTACAAAGAAAGAAATGCAGGACAAGATTCTTGAGGAGTGCAACGCCTCGCTGGAGATCTGTCGGCAACAGCATCCCTCGGCGGTCTTGAAAGAAGCCGTTGTCTGTATGGACGGCGATATGTCGGCCTTTCAGGATTTGCTGGAGGTAGAACTCGGGCTGTCCGTCAAACAGTTGGGTTGGCATTCGGTCGAGGTACTTGGTGGTATGACGAAAAGCAGTCCTCGAGGGATAACGTCGCTGGCGGCGATGGCGGGGGTGCTTTAGCATGGCGACCGTAAGTTCCGCGACCGCGCGACTCGTTGGTTCACTCAAGTCCATTTCGTTGCTACGCGGCGCCGATGATCAGTTCCGGATAAACCTCAGTCGCCGCTATCGACCGATGATCGTTCCGCTCCGCATGCTCCTGATAGGAAGCTGTGCTTTGCTTGGGTTCGCGATCTGTTGGAATGTCCGGCAAGCGATCGTGACGTATCAAGAGTCGCGGACCATCCAAGCAGAGTTGGAACGAGTACGGGAGCAGGATCTTGACTTGATAGCGCAGGCCAGACAGGAAGGCATTGAGTTATCTGAAGAAGCGCTGAAGCGACTACCCCTCGAGGTCGAGTTAGCCAATCAGTGGCTTGAAAAGAAAACCTTTTCGTGGACCCGGTTTCTGACTGAATTAGAACAAGTACTTCCTTCACAACTCACGCTCAACAGTGTTCGACTGGAGCAAGCCGGCACGATGGTTCGGCTCACTGGGGCCGCCATGAGCCTCGAAGACATCACGGCATTCACTGTCGGACTTCAGGGGCACGCCCTGTTTAAGGATCCGGTGTTGGCTCAGCATCGTGTCGGGCCGGGTGGTTTGGTGGAATTCGACGTGACCGTCCAATACCGGCGCGAAGGAACGTGAAGGATGAAAGATCGCCTGCTCTATTTGTGGCAACATCCCTTCGCACCCTTGTTCCCATGGGTTGGAGTCGGGTTGAGTCTTCTGTCCCTTTTCTTCCTCGTCCATGATCTGTGGATGATGGGCGCTCAAGTCTCTCGTGAGCGCCTAGAGGGCGAATGGGCCGCGGCCCGACAGGCGTTGATGTATCACCGAGAGGCCAAAAAAGCGAAGCTAGACTTGAATCGGGTGTGGGCGATACTTCCGACTGAGCGGGACTTTACTCCGTTCGCGCTGAGGATCTCAGACGACGCGAAGCATGACCGCGTCACCTTGCCGGCATTGTCTTATAAGACGGAGCCGACGCTCCTTACGAATACGAGCAAAGGGCTGTTACAGGGGCCGATGACAGGGAGGTACGAGGACCTCCGTCGATTCATCTACAGTCTTGAGATGACGAAAGAGCTGCTGTACATCGAGGATCTTGAACTGACTCGGTCCAGCACGCAGGAGGCGCAGTTGACCTTCAATGTCAAGATTGTGACGTACCTCCGCAGCGATGTCGGCGACAGTGGCGCACCGGTGGCGGCGCAGTAACCATGGATGTTCAAAAGAAGACCATTCTTGCTGCGTCGCTGCTCTTTCTATGGGTTGGACTGGCGGTATGGCAATGGCGGGAGGTGCAAGAGCCCGTTCGTGTTCCTCTGACGAATGTGACAGGTCCCCTATCCGGAGTGCGATCCGGGGAGATGAAGAGACCAAGCTTGCAGGTAAGACTCGATCTGCTTACGTCAATGGGTCTCCAACGTCAGACGAATTTCACGGAGCCGAGAAATATTTTTTCCACACTCAGCCCCGATGGCTCGGTTACCACCGGAGATGCCGCCACATCTGTGAACCAGCATTCGACTTCCGCCGAGATCCAGACGCAGCAAGAGGATATCTTGGAATCAGAGCAGTATCGATATCTGGGATTTCTCCGCGTGGGCGCCGCGACCCGGAAAAACAACGATATTGCGGTCATCAAGAAAGACGATGAGGTGCTGGTGCTCAAAGCTGGAGATCAGATCGATGACCGTCGGATTCTCAAGGCGATCACTCATGAAAGCGTGACCATCCGGGACATCGACACCCATGTGGATCATACGGTGACGTTGTCGGAAGAATCATCCGAACAATCAGCGGGACAAGGGCAAGAGTGATGGAGATTGAGAAGCCGCTTTCTCCCATGAGGCGACACGAGGCAGGATTTTCATACCTCATGGTGATGATAGCCATCACGCTTATGGGACTTGCCATGACGGTGGCTGCCCGGCAATGGAAAACGATGGTGCAACGGGAGCTGGAGGCCGATTTGCTGGCCAAGGGGATCGAAATTCAAGCGGCCTTGGCTCTCTACTCAGCCAGTGCGAAGGCGGGAAGGGTTATGCCTGGCGAGGTGTACCCACAAACACTGGCTGAACTTACGAGGCCACCAAAGCCTTTTCTCCGGAAAGTCTATCTCGATCCCGTGGGACATGGCGAGTGGGAATTGCTGCGCGCTCCCACGGGAGGCATCATGGGAGTTCGAAGCAAGAGCAAACAGAAACCGATCAAGCAGGGTAATTTCCCGATCGCCGTGCGTCATTTCGATGGAAAGCCGACCCACTATGATTGGGTGTTCCAACATCCGAACCCCTCCATGGTCCCAATGGGGGCTATCGCTAGGCCGGCTACGGTTCCAGCCCAACCAATCGTGCCGGATCAGCCGGGAATTCCAGGGAATTCAATTCCACCGGGCCAGTCGACGGTTCCAGACGAGATCGATTCTTCAGACAACGCCACGAATCCAACTGGTTCCTCCCCCATAGAGCCCATGACACTGCCTGAAGAACCGCCAGCGGGTCCTCCTCTGCCAGAAGCAACACCGTAGATCCTGTCGGGTTGCGATTACTCATTGTTCGCTTCGCGTCGTTGAGGAGTGTCATAGCGCTTACAGGAAGCCTTGGGGTTCCGGCACCTGCATGCGCTGGCTTGGATCACAGATTCCCTGCAACATGCAGACACACTTGACCCATCTCTGACCCACACGGTATTGTCAATGCCATTATCCAGTTATTGAATCAATCGGCGGGAAGCGTGGACACTCCTGGTAAGACCACCCCAGATCTGAATATCGACGAGTCCAAGCCGTTGCCTGTGTTGGAGTATGTTTCAGAGCTCGTCTCCAAGGCCAAACAGGCCTCGAGGAACTTGGCGTCTCTTTCGACAGCGGCCAAGGATCACGCACTCCTTACGATGGCGGAGGCGCTTGAGTCCAAATCGGACGAGCTCCTTGCGGCCAATGAGCAAGATCTCAAGGCGTTCGGAACGACGACCGCAAAGAAGGCGATGGCCGATCGTTTGCGATTGACCGAGAAGCGAATTGGCGAGATGGCCGCTGGGATTCGGGAAGTGGCGAAGTTACCCGACCCTGTCGGCATGATGTCCGCGATGTGGACCAGGCCGAACGGAATGCAGGTCGGGCGCGTGCGAGTTCCCATTGGAGTGATCGGAATCATTTATGAGTCGCGTCCCAATGTGACGGCGGATTCTGCCGCTCTCTGCCTTAAATCAGGGAACGTCTGTGTGTTGCGGGGCGGTAGTGAGGCGATTCACTCCAATAGGGCCATCGCCGCCATTCTGGCCGAGGCATCGGAAAAAGTCGGCGTTCCTCCAGGTGCGATCACGTTCGTCGACCGTCCGGACCGTGATGTCGTTCCGGTGTTGCTCAAGCAAGATCGGTCCATCGACTTGATCATTCCGCGTGGCGGCGAGTCATTGATGAAGCTTATCGCGGAACATTCGACGATTCCGGTCGTGAAACATGATGCAGGTGTGTGCCACATCTATGTCGATGCTGAGTCCGATTCCGCAATGGCGGAGGCCGTGTGCGTCAATGCCAAAGCGCAAAGGCCGTCCACGTGCAATGCCATGGAAACCCTGTTGGTCCACCAGTCGGTCGCACGGACTCTGTTGCCCAAACTGGCCCGAAGTCTTGGCGCGGTCAACGTCGAAATTCGCGGTTGTCCGAAGACCTGCCAACTGATTTCCGAAGCGAAGCCGGCAAGCGAGCAGGATTACGGCAAAGAGTTTCTGGATCTCATTCTCGCCGTGAAAATCGTGAAGAACATGGAGGAAGCGATGGAACACATCGCACGGTATGGGTCACGACACACGGAAGCGATCATCACGTCGGATTACGGACACGCGATGCGGTTTCTGAAGGAAGTCGATGCCAGTGCCGTGCTGGTGAATGCCTCCACCCGACTCAATGACGGGTATCAGTTCGGCCTGGGCGCCGAAATCGGGATCAGCACCTCGCGCATTCATGCACGAGGTCCCATGGGGTTGGAAGAGCTCACCTGCTCGAAATTCATCGTCTTGGGGAGCGGCCAACTCCGCGAGTGAATGTCTTCGGACGCCATTGCATTTGCTCTGAACACTCCCGGCCACCTTCGGTTTCCTGCCACACGTGCACTTGCCGAGTCTTTTCACAAGACCGGCGGATATATTGACACCCTTCCAAGCGGACACCTCATCTTTTATCGGCCCGACGGGCGTCGCGTTCTCGCGACGGATCCTGCAGGCCATCCCCTGCATGAGTGCGAATGGGAGTCGATCGGCGAAGGGATTGTCTCTCTCAAGCGAGCGCGCGTCCGACTCGACTGGGGACAGTGGGTCGGGATCAAGCCCGGTGGGTTGGTCAATGAAACCAAGCTGAATCTTGCCTCGAGGGTCAATTGGCGACGGATCACTCCGGATGATCTTCGCGCGCTCGCTTCCGGAGCGCTGCGAGTGCCGATCGAGGAAGTGCGGTGGTTTTATCGAGACGAAGATCTGGCGATCGATCCTACAGGCATGGCGACCATCCGGCAGCGAAAGGATGCCTTGTGTGTGTTGGACGACGGAGGATTCGAAACGGCGCGCTTCATGGCCTGCATGGGAGCCATGCATTGGGACCAGATTGACTTTCTCCCGGTGGTCGAATTGTTCAAGTCGTTGTTGCCGGGGACGGGCTCCGCCGTGTTCGAGCTGATTCGAGGATTGTATGACGATCAGAATAGAGAACAAGCGCCCCCGAGACCACTGCGATATCGGGGGATTCCTACGTATCCATCGGAGGCGGCGTTTCAACTATTCAGCGCCTTTTTCACGCCTCAGCCGTCGGGAGGTGAGGATCCATTCGCTGTTTTCATGAATCCCTCGAGATCCCATACCATCGCATGGTTACCTGCCCAACATCCTCCCGTCCGATATTTTGACGATTACCAAGGGTTGTGTGTGACCGTGAGAAACGGGATCGTTCAAAAGGCTATGCTTGCCGAAGATCCGGCCGGTCTTCCCTATGTCAATCCGGTCGGGCGTCGAATGCTTCCTCTGGATCGCGGCCTCCGTGTCGAAGGACGTGCATTGATTTTGACCGACCGCGAAACCGAATCCACCTGGCCCTTGACTTCCGATCTTCGAATGAGACCGTCGCCGGCTGACAATCGTCCGATCAGTCCGTTCGATTGGCGCCGGGTATTCGTACAAGCAGTGCCAAGGGTCTCCCCTGCCGATGCCTTTGGGGCGGTGCCGCTGTATCCTGAAGACGATACGGAAATCAGTGAACTCGCCACGCAACCCTTCGTCGCGGATTACCTGGACGATCTCGGGGAGCAAGACCGCGAGATTGGAAGGGCGCGATCGCTGGCAGAGCGGGTGCTCATTGACAATGGAGATGCTGTTATTTCCACCTGCGTGCTTTTCGACCGACCGCGTGACTATACCGTGAATGTCCGATACGTCGCCTATGCCCAGCGACAGGCACAACAGCTTTGGATGCAATGTGCCGAGGTACAGCGATGGGATTGGCTGCAGCGGATCCGAATGGTCACTATGGATCCACGTGAAGAAATTCTGGGAAGCCGAGGGCCTTATGATTTGATCTATCAATGGGTGCCGTATGGCTCGTTCAATTCGTCGGCGGCCATGAAAACGATGGTGGCCGGGTTGAATCAGATGTTACGGCAGGGTGGTGTCGCCTTTGTTATCGGCCCCACAGGTCTGAAGGAGCTGTTGATGCAGGAAGGGATGGGGGTGCGTTGGGATCAAGCAGTGTCATCTCTCCCGACCGTTCTGATGCATAAGACCATCTTGCCGAAAGCCAGGGTGAGACCAGGTCTGACATTGTTCCATGTCGGTCGATCGTAGGTTTGCGCGGAGGTTGGACGATCGCCGAAAGCCGTTAGCGGGACTGAAACTGGTTTGTCTCTTGAAAGTTCTGTAGAATCCCGCATGGCCATTGCGGGCACTTTTCGCATGTAGGAACATGGGCTGTTGGAACTGGTTTATCAATCGGGGAGGAAGATTATGCCAAGCGTGCTGGACCGAGTGATTGAGAGAGAACTGAGGAAGGAGTTGAAGGATGCGTTGAGTCGGTTTGAACAACAACTGCGACAAGCCGGCGTCACGGAAGAAAACGTGAAAAATCGTATGCGCGGGGCGAAACAATTTGTCGCCTTTCTGTATGGACGGTACCTCGGATAGCAGTGAAGGGAGTAATACCTTCCGAGATAGCAGGTGACTGTGCATGGCGCATTAGCGGAGTTGCTCGTCACTCAGTGTTCTTCAGCTGGTTTCAGGTCCCAATAATCATATCCCGATCGATCACCGTTCGAGTGCGTGTCCAACCAGGCTTAACGATGTGTCCACAAAAGTCTGGGAAGTCCAACATGACCCTTCTTGTATCGGTCAGTCGGGCACATGCGCAATCATGCGCATGTTGACCAGCGTTATCACACTCCTTGGTTCTACTGTCCCAGCTAGCCGACTCTCTGTTGCCAGCCAACCACCACTTCAGTGGGATGGTCCCCCCTCTAAGAGAAGCGAGGGCAGGCCCATCCGTTGATACAATCGGCGACGAGCCGTTACGTAACGATCATGACAAGGCTTGCTTGCGTGGTTGCTGAGCCGGCACAACAGCGGCTCCCATGAAGAATCGAGGACCGCAACAGATGTCTAGTACTTCCGCTGCTTCTGAAAACGGGTCACTGGTCGACAGCGGGTTAATCTGTTTTCTCATCATCTCTCGGTTCCATGATCTTCCGGCGGATGGGTCGCAACTGAGGCATCGGTTTGCCCGGTCCGGTGAAGTCTTTTCCCATAACGAACTCCTCCATGCCGCCAAGCATGTGGGGCTGAAAGCCGGTCTGGTCAAGACGCGGTGGGACAAACTCGCTGGGATGCCGATGCCAGCCATGGCAACGCGGACCGACGGCCGCTATGTCGTCCTGGCAAAGGTCGAAGAAGAGAAAGTACTGATCCAAGACCCGGTGGAAGCACGGCCGATTGTCCTCTCTCGTGAGCAGTACGAAGCGACATGGACGGGGGAACTCCTGCTCTTTACGAAGCGAGCCCCTGTTCGTGTGCAAGATTTAAAGTTCGACTTCACTTGGTTTATCCCTGCCATCGTCAAATACCGTCAGTTCTTCGGCGAAGTGTTGGCGGCGTCGTTTTTTCTCCAGCTCTTTGCCCTGATGACGCCGCTTTTCACGCAAGTGGTCATCGACAAGGTGCTCGTCCACAAGGGGTTTACCACGCTTCAGGTATTGGCCATCGGCATGATTGCGCTCATTATTCTTGAGACAATATTGGGGGGACTTCGCACCTATCTGTTCGCCCATACCACGAATAGAATCGATGTCAGCCTCGGCGGCCAACTCTTTCGACATATCCTCGCGCTTCCCATCGCGTATTTTGAAGCCCGGCGCGTCGGTGATACGATCGCCCGCGTCCGGGAGCTGGAACAGATCCGCCAATTCTTGACCAGCCATTCGATCACGGTGGCATTGGACGTCGTCTTTACCGTCGTCTTCCTGACCGTCATGTGGTTCTACAGTTCCGCACTGACACTCGTGATCATGGCCTCGCTTCCGCTCTATGCTGCGCTCTCGCTTGCCATTACGCCGGCGATTCGAGCCCGTCTGCATGAGAAATTCAATCGAGGCGCGGAAAACCAGGCCTTCTTGGTGGAAATCGTCAGCGGCATTCAAACCGTGAAGGCCATGGCGGTCGAGCCGCCGCTTATGCGGAGATGGGAAGAACAACTGGCCGGCTACGTGCGGGCGAGCTTTCGGGCCACGAGCGTGATGACGATCGCCGGTCAATCCGCGAGTTGCGTCCAAAAGCTGACCACGGTTGCGGTGCTCTGGCTGGGGGCCTATCGCGTGATCGATGGAGACCTGAGTATCGGGCAGCTGATCGCATTCAACATGCTCTCGGCACAGGTGACCGGGCCGCTTCTGAGGTTGGTGAACCTCTGGCAGGAATTTCAACAAGTCGGTATTTCAGTCGAGCGGTTAGGGGATGTGCTCAATACGCGGCCCGAGCCTTCGTACAATGCGACCCGGACAACGCTGCCACACGTGGCGGGACAGGTGCGATTCGAAGAGGTGACGTTTCGGTATCGGCCGGACGGTCCGGAGGTGGTCCGCCGGTTGTCGCTTGCCGTTGAGCCGGGCCGCATGATCGGCATCGTCGGACGCTCCGGGTCCGGGAAAAGCACGATCGCCAAGCTGTTGCAACGTCTCTATGTGCCGGAGCACGGACGTATTCTGGTCGATGGCGTGGACGTGGCCCAGGTTGATCCGGCATGGCTCAGAAGGCAAGTGGGAGTGGTGCTACAGGAGAACGTTCTCTTCAACGGCTCAGTGCGGAGCAATATTGCGCTGGCCGATCCCGGGTTGGCGATGGAGCAGGTGATCCAGGCGGCGAAGTTGGCCGGTGCCCACGAGTTTATCCTGGAATTGGCCGAGGGCTACGACACGGTGATCGGTGAGCAGGGATGTACGCTTTCGGGCGGACAGCGCCAGCGGATCGCGATTGCGCGGGCGTTGGTCGGGAACCCGCGCATTCTGATCTTCGATGAGGCAACCAGCGCGCTGGATTACGAGTCCGAGTCGGTCATCCAACAGAATATGGCACAGATCGCCAAGGGGCGGACAGTGTTTATCATCGCGCACCGGCTGAGCACCGTGCGGCCCGCGCACCGTATCTATGTCATCGACAAAGGAGAGATCATTGAGGAAGGCTCGCATGAAGATCTCCTGCGTCTTGATGGAGTCTATGCCCGGTTACAGGTGTATGAACGAGGCAAGGAAGCGAGGGCGCTCTGATGGGGTTGGAGGCGTTTTGCAGGCATTGGACGGTGTGGAAAGTGGCTTGGCGGGCCGAATCGAGGCGGTCTGCCGGTACTGTGGGTTTCAGCGAACAGGCGACGGAGTTTCTGCCCGCGGTGCTGGAAATCCAGCAAGCCCCTCCATCACCGATCGGTCGCGCGATCCTCTGGACGATCGTAAGCGCTGTTACGGCGGCCGTGTTGTGGGCCACGTTCGGCTGGATCGACATCGTTGCGACAGCGCAAGGGAAGATCATCCCCAGCGGCTACTCGAAGATCGTTCAGCCATACGAAAGCGGCGTGATTGCATCCATTCACGTACAGGATGGGCAAACGGTCAAGCAAGGCGATGCCCTGATCGAATTGGATGCCACGCTTCATCGCGCCGACCGGGATCGGGCGTCCAATGAATATCAAGCGGCAAAAGTAGAGGCGGCGAGGTTGCGGGCACTCCTCAAGGGCCACACCTCATTCGAAGTGCCACCCGATGCGGATCGAGCTTATGTTCTACTGCAACAACAGTTGTTGCGCGACCAACTGGCTGAGTATCAGGCCAAGGTGTCGGCCGCGCAGCATCTGGTCGATCAACGCCAGGCCGCGCTCGAACAAACCAAAGAGAACGTTCTCCGCCTGGAAGCCACGGTGCCGATGGAGGTGGAACGCGCGGAGACTTTCAAACGACTGCTTGAAGATGAAGCGGTATCGAGAATGGATTTCTTGCAGGCCGAAGGACAGCGGATCGACAAGACCCAGGAACTGGCCGGGCAGAAGAAGAAACTGCAACAAGATCTGGCGGCGCTTGCGGAGGCTGAGAAGCACTACCGGGCCATGGTATCGGAATTTCTGCAGAGCAAAGAGGCTGAACTGTCGGCGCTCGAAACCAAAGCTGCCTCTCTTGCGCACGATGTCACGAAGGCGGGTCAAAAGGCCGGCTTGCAGCGGCTGACCTCACCGATCGACGGCGTGGTGCAGCAGCTAGCGGTACATACCGTCGGCGGTGTCGTGACTCCGGCGCAGCAGTTGCTCATTGTCGTACCGCAAGATCATCCGGTGGAAGTTGAGGCGCAGGTCGACAATAAAGATGCGGGATTTGTGAAGGAAGGGCTTCCGGTCGAAATCAAGGTCGAAACGTTTCCGTTTACGTTGTATGGCACGATTCCGGGTCATGTGATGACGGTGTCCGACGATGCGGCTCCCATCGAAAAAGTGGGGCTCATGTACCAGACGAGGGTCAGCATGGAACGGTCTACGATCCTCGTTGATGGTCAGCCCGTGAATCTTTCGCCTGGGATGGTCGTCATGGTCGAAATCAAGATCGGACAGCGGCGCGTCATCGAATACCTGCTCAGTCCTCTGTTCAAATCGGTGAAAGAAAGCCTAAAGGAGCGGTAATCGGATGGCCAACTCATTGGCTCCTCCGGGGCTCTGTCTGTTTGCCGCGGGAGTATTGGGGGCAGGCGTGGCGCTGGCTGGACCTTCAGCCGCAAAGCCTAGTTCTCCACCGATTGTCCTCGCGCCTCTCACACTCACGTTGAAGGCGGCTTTGGCCGCGCTCCGGTCCGTACCGATCCCTTCAGCATTTTCGATACTCGGATCAGCGCAACGCAACACCTGTTCAGTCTGAGCTTGATTCAGCGCTGGCGGGCCTCCCGCGAGTCTTTGCATATGACGGAGCAGGAGGCGGAAGCCAGAAAATTCGATACGATGGCCGACGTGGCTCTCGCCTACATGGAAGGGGTAAAGGCCATGGCAATGATCGGCATGCATGAGGCGAATCTACATGTGATGAACGAGTTGCTCGGGACCGTGAAGCAACGGCAGCGGGGAGGGTTGGCCACGGGATTGGATGTCGCGCGACTGGAAGCGCAGTTGGCTGCGGAGCGGCAACGGGAAATATCGGCGCGGTATGACCTCGAACATGTCCAACTCAGTCTCATTCATCTGCTTGCACTGCCCGTGGGGATTTCTCTGTCTTAACCGCTGACTGGTTGACCGATGTGTATGAGATGCCGGCGGCACAGGCGGCGGTGGAAACGGCCTTACGGGACAGGCCCGAGGTTCAGGCGCGGTACACGCGGGTGAAAGCGTCGGAGTTGACCTATTCGTCCATTACCGGAGAGCGGCTGCCGTCGTTAGTGGCGCAGGGTGAGTATGGGCTTGTCGGCAATCGTTGGAACAACACGCTCGATACCTACAACATGGCGCTGATTCTTCAAGTTCCGATCTTCGACGGAGGCCAACGTGAGGGCCGCATCGCCCAGGCACGCAGTCAGGTACGACAAGAGGCGTTGCGGATGAAATCAGTGACGAACCAGGTCAAAATGGAAGTGCACGATGCGCTCGCGTCACTCGCAGCGGCGCAAGAGCAGGTGCGGATCGCACAAACCGGTCTACAAATGGCGGTGAAGGAACTGGATCTTGCGCGAGAACGCTATGCCGTCATCACCTCCGCCAGCCATTTTGAGCTGACCAATGGGCTTTCCGCAGTAGCCCGCGCCAGGGAAAACCTCGTCGGCGCGCTCTTTCAGCTCAATGCCGCCCGTGTCAATCTGGCTCGTTCGACGGGGAGCTTGCATGCGTTAAGCTAAGGGCGCTGATCATCCAGTCGTCCATTGTTCTGGTGCTGCTCTCCTCGCGGTTTCCCTGCCGAATTCAGCTACAAAACTAGGAATGCATTATCTTGACATGATCTCACCCTTCACTCAGACTCACAGCATGTACGACCAATCTGACAGCGACCTTTTGCGGATGTTGGCCGAGCGGGCAGGGATTGCGGCCGACTACTACGACATCGCCGGCACGCACCATGTGACATCGGACGAGACGCGACGGGCCATTTTGGCGGCCATGGATCTACGGGTTGCCAATCGAGAGGACCTCGTTGAGGAACTCGAGGCGTGGGATCATCGTTGGTGGTTGCGGGGTTGTGAACCGGTTCATGTGCTTCGATTAGGAGGAGCGCCTGGTAGTTGGTCGTTGTATGTGCCTTGTGATAGCTCGGATGAGGCTGCGCTGCACGTTCAGTGGTCGCTCAATGCGGAGAACGGAGAAAGATATTGTGAGCGAGCAGATGGGCCGAACCTCAAGATCGAAGAGACTCGCACCATTCAGGGACGCCGGTTTGTTCGTGTCGTGTTGGCGTTTCCACCAGAGCTACCGCTTGGCTATTACTCTGTCAAGGCCCATGCAAAGGGAGGCGGCACGAATACGGAATCGACGTTTTGTCTCATCGTCGCACCGGAGCGCTGTTACATCCCCTATCAGTTGCAACAGGGTGTGCGATGGTGGGGTGTTGCCTTGCAACTCTATTCATTGCGGAGCCGGCACAATTGGGGAGTCGGCGATTTTCGGGATCTCGGTACCTTCGTTGACTGGGCCGGAAAACGTTTGGGTGCTGCGGTGATCGGACTCAATCCGCTCCATGCTCTTAAAAATACCAAGCCCTATCACGTTAGTCCCTATTCGCCTTCTAGCCGCCTGTTTTTGAACGACCTGTACATCGATGTCACTCAGGTTTCCGAGTGCCGGACGGATCAGGATGTGCGGCGTCGGCTGGCCGACCCTTCATTTCGCTCCCGGATCGACGCGGCTCGGCGATGCGAGTTGGTGGATTACGACGCGGTGCGGTCGACGAAGCGCGAGGTGCTCGAGCTCTGCTATCGGACATTTCTGCAGGACAATTTCGAAGGTGCTGAACCTGACTTGAAACCAAGGACCGATCGGGGGAGAAGCTTCCATCGCTTCGCGGAACGGGAAGGAGAATCCCTTACGCAGTATGCATTGTTTCAAGCGCTGGAGGAATGGCGGCAGTCCGCATCCCCGACTTCGACGATCTGGGAGCACTGGCCCGAGCCATACCGAACTCGGATGCCGGACGCCCTGGAGGAGTTCCGGCGTCGGCAGATGCCGCGGGTGCGCTTCTTCCAGTATCTGCAATGGTTGGCCGCAGAACAGCTGTGTGAGGCGGTGAAGAAGACGCAGGAGGCCGGTATGCCGATCGGCTTGTACCATGACTTTGCTCTGGGAAGCGATCGCTATGGCGCCGATGGATGGCTGAATCAAGATGTCCTGGCGTTCAAGGCCGACTGTGGTGCGCCTCCCGATGCGTTTGCCCCTGAGGGACAGAATTGGGGAATTTCTCCGCTCGATCCCCTACGCCTGCGCGCAAGCGGGTATCGCTACTTTATCGAGTTGCTCCGCAATAATCTCCGTTATGGAGGTGCGATCCGGATTGATCATGTCATGGCGCTCTTTCGGCTCTTCTGGATCCCCCGGGGGCTCCCCCCGGCGATGGGGACGTACGTGCATTACCGGGATGATGAACTGTTGGCCATCTTGGCGTTGGAAAGTGTGCGGGCAAAGGCGCTCGTGATCGGCGAAGACTTGGGAACCGTGCCCGATTGGGTGCGCGACCGATTGGGACCGGCCGGCGTCTTGTCGTATCGAGTTTTCTATTTTGAGCGGGAACATTGGGGGGGATGGAAGCCCCCGGTTCAGTATCCCGCGCAAGCCCTTGCCGTCGTCACAACCCACGATCTTCCGACGTTGGTCGGGTATTGGGAGGGCACGGATATCGAAACTCGATCCGCACTGGGCCTCTTTCCTTCGGAGGATGCCCGGAAGGCAATGTGGGCGGAACGGCATCGAGAAAAAGCGGGGATTCTCGCGGCATTGAAGTCGGAAGGACTCCTTCCCTCCGGCGTGTCGGATGATCCGACGCATGTGCCGACGATGACGACCGAATTGGTGGAGAGTATTCATCAGTATCTGGCCCGTACTCCTGCCTGGATTGTCTTAGCCAATATCGAAGACGTCATCGGTACCCGATGTCAGACCAATCTACCGGGGACCGTGGACCAGCACCCGAACTGGAGTCGGAAGTTGAGTCTGGCGGTGGAGGACCTGGTCCAAGACGCTCGATGTGACCGACTCGCGGCGCTGTTGCGTTTGACCCGCCCTCTTGTGTAAGTACTTCCGTGAAGGAATCCTACGTTATCGATGCACATCCTTCAGAAGGCGGGAATCCCCGGCCAGGCGGAACGAGTCGATGACTGCCATGACGCATCGTGATCGCCTCGTGCTGGCCATCGCGGCCGCGTGCTTTCTTATCATCGTCGTCATTGAAGAATTTGCCCCGGCCAACGTGGTGGGGGCCTACGGGTATGTGTTGCCGATCTTGTTGGTGACGACCCTTCGGAATCGAACCATCGTATTGGTGACGGTGCTGGCCTGCGTCGTGGCGACCTATTCAGGTTTGCTCCAACCGACCAAGCCGGGCCGGTTTCAAGCCGCAGTCATCAATCGGAGCGTCGTCGTCGGCGTGTTGCTCTTGGTGGCGTACTTGGGGGTGAGTTGGGAAGAGCGAAAGGCGCGGGAGGAGGCGGCAAGGACGGCGCTCGCCCGAGAGACTGAAAATCTGCTCAAAGCCAATACCCAACTGGTCCAGGCGAAAGATCAACTGAACCGGTCGGAACGGCTGGCGGCGGTGGGACAGCTCGTAGCGTCCGTGGCCCATGAGGTGGGGACGCCGCTTCACTCGATCGCGTGGCACGTCCAGGCGTTGGCTGAAGAGCCCGGCGTGACGCCTGAGATGAAGAAGCGGGTGGCCATCATCGATGATCAGCTGACAAGAGTGGTGCGCATCATTCAGGACTTGCTGTCTTCTACTCGACCGCGCCAGCCCGAGCCACGATGGCTTTCTGTTGAAGAAGTCGTCAGCCCTTCGGCGATGCTGATGGAACCGGCCTTCCACGAGAAAGGAATCACGTTGACCGTCGACCTTCCACAGGACCTTCCCCTGGTGTGGGCGGACAAAGAAAAAATTCATCAAGTCTTGGTGAATGTCCTCGCCAATGCACTGGCCGCGACTCCCGCGCAGGGGAAAGTTGCCATCACGGCAGGAAACCGTGAAGCGTCGGCAGACGAATTGGATCGTGGCCGGCTGGTCGCCGACGGGATGTCGCCATTGGTCATCACGCTCGAGGTGCGGGACACCGGATGCGGTATACCGGAGGAAGACGTCAAGAAAGCCTTTGAACCGTTTTTCACGACCAAGGCGGTTGGCAAGGGGACCGGCTTGGGGCTATTCTTGAGCCGCGAATCGGTGATGGCTCACGGCGGGAGTCTCACCCTGACGAGTGAGATCGGGCGCGGCACGACCGTGACGATGACATTACCGGCGATGCAACCTGAACCTGCTCAGAGGAGAGAGGAGGCGTGATGCAACCAGCGACGATTCTGGTGGCCGATGACGATGCCGTCGCACGAGAGCTGTTGGCGGAGGCCCTCAGAAAAGAAGGGTATCATGTCGAGGCCTTTGCCAGCGGTGAAGAGGTGATCGCGCGAGGACGCCAGGGCCGAGTCGATTTGGTGCTGACGGACATCCGAATGGGCGCGGTGGACGGGCTCACGGTCTTGCGAGAGTTCAAACGGGCGAGTCCGAATACGGCCGTCGTGGTGCTCACCGCGTTCGGCTCTCTGGAAGGCGCGATCGAAGCGATCAAGCAGGGCGCCTACGATTATCTGGCGAAGCCGTTCAAAAAAGAAGATATCAAGCTGGTGGTCAAACGCGGGCTGGATCATTGCCGATTGCTCCAAGAGAACGCACGGTTCCGAGAAGAGTTGAAGAGCAAGGGGGAGTGGTCTCCGTTGGTGGGAAGCAGCACGGCGATGTTGGAGGTGTACAAATTGGTCGCCCGCGTGGCTGAAAGCAAGAGCACGGTGCTGCTTCAAGGGGAAAGCGGGACCGGCAAAGAGCTCATCGCGCGGGCTATTCATACGAACGGTCCTCGCCGGGACAAGCCCTTCATTCCGGTCAATTGCGGAGCGTTGCCCGACACGTTGCTTGAATCGGAGATGTTCGGGTACGAGAAAGGGGCCTTCACCGGCGCTGTGGGGGCCAAAGTGGGGCTCTTCGAATCCGCCAACGGAGGCACCCTGTTCCTGGACGAAATCGGCGAGCTCGGACAGGCGTTGCAGGTGAAGTTGCTGCGGGTCATGCAGGATCAAGAAGTCCGACGGGTCGGCGGCACGACCTCCACGAGAGTCGATGTCCGAATCATCGCCGCGACCAATCGAGACCTTGAGCAACTGGTGAAGGAGGGAAAGTTTCGAGACGATCTGTTCTACCGGTTGAAAGTCGTTCCGATCACATTGCCCTCGTTGGTCGAGCGCCGGGAAGACATTCCGATGCTGGTGCATCATTTTTTACAGAAGTGCGCGATAGGCACTGAGCATGCCGTACGGGGAGTCCTGCCGGAAACGATGGCGCTCTTGAGCCAGTATCGATGGCCCGGCAACGTTCGAGAACTTGAAAATGCGATCGAACGCGCCGTGTCGTTAAGCCATGGGCCCCTCCTGACACCGGAGGATTTGCCCGAAGTGATTCGCCAGGGTGCGACCGCTGAAGCCGATGCACGAGGCTCCCAAGTCGATCAGCTCGATGAGGTGTATCTGACCCTAGAGGAAGTGGAGAAGCGCCATTTGACTCGTGTGCTCAAGGAGACAAAGGGGAACAAGGTGAAGGCTGCAAAGATTCTTGGGATAGACAGGCGAACGCTCTACCGTATGGCAGAGCGTTTCGGCCTTGAGCTTGGTGAAGAAGCTGAGGGAGTGGAAAAAGAACCTGTCTAAGGCTTCAATCCGTACGGTCCGTAAAAGGTCTCTGTTGTATAGGTGTTCTGTACGATTTTCAGTTCGTTCTTGATCAAGCGAAGCTTGTTTTCAGCACTTTGAGGGACTTGAGGTGCGGTGGGGCCCCACCCTTGGAACATCGTTTGCTTGCCTTCCGAGGATACTTGCAGACGGAGCCGGGAGCTCTGATCGGTTTCCGATGTGACCGAGACTTCTGCACGGCTTCTGACCACACCGAACCGTCCTTTCACGAGCCAATCCCAGATACTGGGCTGTTCATCCCTGTAGCCGGTTTGAACCTGAGACCCATCCTTCCAGTCCACGTCGTAATCATCCTCCGTCAACACTTTTGTCACGGCTGCCTTCACTCGATCCGCCGGCACAGGCAATGTGACGTCGACGACGTCCGGCTGAACCGGGTGTTGAACACCGGAGCATCCAAAGGCAAATGCGCTGAGAGCGATGATGGCGAGACAGTCCTTTCGGATCATTTTGTTCTGGCCTCCTTCAGACGATAAACGAGGTGAGTATCGGTCTGCGTCACTCCTTCGATGCGATGTATGCGACTCAAGACCAGTTGGGTTAAGGCGTCTTGATCCGGTATGTCCGCTATGGCGATGATATCCGGCTTACCCCAACAGGGATCAATCGTCTTGATCTCTTTAATTTCGCCCAGTGCTTTGACCACGGCGGACGTCTGTCCAGGTAACACATTGATCAGCACGTACGCCCGATCAGACATACCTTGGTCTCCCGGAGCGGGGCCATGGATCGTATAGGGAATTGCCCCGGAAGTGGGCTGCGTTATAGCAAAGTCATTCCGTCCTGTCAACTCAAGCTTCGGCTTGATGGTCTTCGATGGCGACGCATCAGAAGGAATCCTCTTTACATTGTGTTTTGCCATGGTCTCACTTTGGCGCAACAAGCACTTCGACCCGACAGTGCTCGCTGACGCTGGTTAGGGTGGTTTCCAGCCGCTTCGGGCTGCCGATACGGCCTTCCGGATCGTAGATGAAGCAAAACAACGTGGAACATCGCCCTTGAGCGCGATAATAGGCGGAGTCTGCCGTGACCTGATCGGCGAGGTCTTTCGCGGTCAATCCTGGCTTGGTCTTCTTCGCGACCACGGCGATGTGATCCCGATGCACCAGCAACGTCGTCCTTGGCGCGCCTCCGGTGTAGGGTGGAGTCCATTCATCGGTCGCGACCTCGTCGAACTCCACCTTGAGCAACGCGCACAAGAGGTCCTGAAGGTCGTAGTCGTCGTCGACTTCCAGGGTCGAGCGATAGTCTTTCCGAAGTCGGAGCTGGCGAACTACGGCGTGGAAGCGAAGACAAACTTTTCGCACGAGATGGAGCGGATCCTGGTCGAGCGTCGATTCGACGACTCGAGCGATACTGAGGCCGATGGCCTGCTTGTCCGACGAGAGGTCTCGCGGCGGAGGGGCAGCAGTCGGTGGTAGTTCAGGAGACGTCGTCTGGAGGCTCGCTCCGGGGGTCGTGGGATCGATGGGTGGGTGCGGCTGCATCGAGGAAGGAGTAGTGGTGGCCGCCGGAGATGGGGACGCTTGCGGCATTTCCGCTGGGCGCGCACTCGTGGACGATATGGCTTGGGTTGCCGATGTGGAAGGAGGAGAAGAAGGGGGGATCGCCACAGGAGGGGGAGGTACAACAGGCATGGGCGGCTGAGTCGCTGTTGGAGCCGGCGCAGCGGTAGGAGTCAATGTCGGTGCCGGCGCAACGATCGGAGGCCCGGGTGGAGGCGAAGGTAATGGAGGTGTGGAAACCAAGGGAGACATCGCCGGTCCCACATTGGTCGTCATCGCCACGGCGACAGTCATCGGCGAACTGGTCTGCCCCGGCAGAGTGGTTGGAGTTGTAGGCGAGACCAGTACCAAGCGGGCTGTATTGCCGGGATGTTGCTCAATGGGTGGATCGGGTTTTGGTGGTGGTTTGAGTCCCTGAAGCTCCAGCTTACGGTCCTCCAGGGTCTGGATGAGGCCCTTAATGACCGTGAGGCTTTGAGCGAGTTCGGTCTTGTCCGCTGTCCGAAGTTTGAAGTTTCGATAGGATTGGAATTCTTGAGATCGCTCCCCGAAGGCGAGACGCAGGCACTCGCGAAACTGCAGCTCGGCTTTACTTTGTGCGGCATCCCTGTAGGGGAAGCCTTCTTGGCTGAGATCCTTGATCGCCGCAAGAACTTCCTGGAGCTTGGTAATACCAAGCGAGGCTTCTTCGATCAGCGTGTTTTTTGATCGTGACCGTTGATGTTCCGCTGCGCGTGCTCGTGCCATGGTGGTGTGAAAAAAGTCTAACCGAGGGGGTGAGGCATGACAAGAAAACAGCAAATTTCGGCGGTTGTGCCATGACCGTCGGAGTCTAAAAGACCATCCAGTGAAGGTTCAGCCGAACCACGGCACGTCTTTGGATGGTGCCGACGCGGAATGGACATTGGCGAGGGCCGGCCCGTTGAGTGAGGCAGTGACCTGTCTCAGCAGCTGTTCGACGGTAAATGGTTTGGGAAGGAACCGATCCGGTTCGATCGTGATGCCTTGCGCCGCCAGGCTGTCGAGCGAGTGACTCGACATGAAGAGGACGCGGAGTTCTTGCTTGAGTGACAGGATTTGCCGGACCAACTCATGGCCGTTGACGCGGGGGTACTGATTCCTGGAAGAAGTCAATTGGAAGTCGGGCGGGGGCAGAAACAGATCGGTGACCAGCAAATCAATGGCGGCTGTCGGTTTGGTATAAAATGCCATGGCCTCGGAGCTGCCTTCGGCTTCCAGCACCTGATATCCGACCTTCCTGAGGGTGGTCGCACAGATTAAGCGGATCGAGGGATCGTCGTCGACGACCAGGATATGCTGTCCGTTCGGTGAGGGGCAAGTAGCCATGGTTCTCACGGTGTGCGGCCTGCAATCAGCCGTCTGTCGATCCTGCCTGACTCTCTATCGGCGTGATCGCGTGTGTGCTTGAGGGAGACCTGGTGCTGTGGAGCCCGGAGTCACGATATGAGCGCAGGACGGCGGATGGGACTCTTGCTATGTGCACAACCGGAAGAGTGAACTATGTGAATGGGTTGCGATACTGTTGACGGACAAAGGCCGATTGGTTCGATCGATAGGACATTGCAAATCGAGACACGGTCGTTCGGTTAGGAGACCAAGGATGATCCCTCTGAAGAAGCCGGCCGCCAACAGTGGCGGCCGGCCTATGCCGATCTTTTAGATTGTTTCCCAGGCTTGGACGGCTATGCGACCGCCGCCATCTGGTCACAAGATCCTGCGCAGCGTCGGCACAACTCGGCGCACTGCTTCAGCAGTGGATCGTCACTCGCGCCCTGTTCGCAGCGTTCCGCACAGCGTCTCGGGAAGGAGAGAAGCAGTCAACGTACTATCAAGTTGGAACGTGGCAATGGGGTGGCTAGAGGACAATGGTGAATGTGGCCCAATTTCGAGAAACGCGTCACAGGTTCCCCGAACCAGCTCTTCCGTTCCTCATGCGCAGCCCATCTCGCTGGATTGCTGCAACGGCAGGACACAGGCATAGACATTGAAGGTAAGGACGACGAATAGAACTGCCAACAAAACGGATATCCGTGCCATTGGGAGGACGCCGTGCCGTTCGCACTGTCAATTTGGGTTCCGTCTCGGTGCCGGCTCCAACCGTGTGTTGACCGACAGAAAATCGTTGGCAAAGTCCGTGACGAGAGGCTCGACGCCCTCGGCGATAACCTGGCTCAGATTCTCCTCTCTGGCCATCCCAATGACACTCGCGGACCAGGTGGCTCCCCATGCCTGCTTGCCCTTGCCCGTTAATAGCCCCACGATTTGCTTGAGATCCACGTTGACGGCATAGACGTATAACCCGAGCTGTTCCTTGAGGGTATTCACATTGACATAGAGATAGGGAGCTGAACCTGAACGTGTTCGTTCGGTAAGGACTCGAATGCCCTTCGAGCGAAGCGTCTGCTCGACCGCTGTTCGGATCGCGTCTTGCGAGAGGCCATCCGCCGAGGCATCGGGGCCGACCTCCTCCACAACCAATCCCACTCCGAAAATGCCTCTCAAGGATTCTCGGCTCCCCGTATCAAGCGCGTGGACCACTTCCATGTTTCCCCAGACCAAAACCATGACTATCAGGTGCAACACATACCGCATAAGACCTCCAGATCCAGATGACTTTTCATATTTTACATTTTTCCGCCGTTCCCTGCGCAAGCGTCTTCGAGAGAGCTTCGGCGAGAAAGCCATATGGGATGAGGTGTCGGTACGAGCCAGTTGCAGTACGACGATAAAGCGCACGGGTCAACTGAAGGAACAACTGGTAGGCACTGGAGGTGTATCCGGCGGCGCAATGGCTAACCCTTCTATGGTCTGCTATTGACATGCAGCTCAGCAACTACGGACAAGTGCCGGTAGCTAAGGCTCAGCCTGTCGGCGAGATAGACTTGAGGCTGAAGGACCAAACGACGGCGCCTTCCAAAAACGGCCATCGACAAGCCCCCGACAAATTCACCGGCATTCGTGTAAAGGCGGTGTGGCGTGTGCGCACACCCTGCAGCGGGCAAGGTCTCTGACAAGTGGCAGGGGCTTTGCCTTCTGTATATGGAAAGAGTGTTGGATGAGATGTAACCGATGTGCTGGCTGGCTTGTGCAGGAGCTGGCCATGATCGACGAAGGCGAATTACTAATGAGCCGTTGCGTGAATTGTGGGCAACGGCATGAACTGGCTCTCCTTCCCGCTCGCTACCACAAGCCAAAGTTCCCGCTCTTGGATACCCTGCGTGATGTGGATGGCTATCATCAAAAGTCGCGTCTGTAAGGAATCGCCGCGAGCTTCAGAGCATCGAGTCTTTGCTTATGCCTTGTTGGGCAGTGTGGGTGTTGGATCTTTCAATGGTTCCTTTTGGAATCGGTGACTTTATTGCCGCTTGCCCCATCAGCCTTCGGCATGGCCTTGAATAGCTCTCAGGCCTGATCCCCTCGATCTTGTGCCTCGCAGGCGGAAACGGTAAGTCCCGAAACCCGGCCTCCGCAATGTTTCCTGTGCATTCCCCTCACTCCTGTTATTCACCAGCATATAGCTTTCCTGGCGCCATCTTTGTGCTAGACTCCTCATCCACATCCCATTCCATACTCGCTAATGTATGAGGGTACATGCTAGCCAAGCTCGCTGACATCGGTAGCCGAATGTTCCCATGGGTGGAGGGACAACGGTTCCCTCCTGGATTTGATGCGTGGTGCGAGTCGGCAGTAGGCCCCCCTCTTAATGGATTCTCTAAACATGAGAAGTTCTCGGACTTTGTAAAAACCCGCTATCAGAATGATTGGGGGGAGGTAGCCAGTACGTTTATTAGTTCGGTTACAGAACCACACACACATTGGGAGAGTGTAATTATCGATCCGCAAGGCGACTATATCAAAAGCGATCTCAAGTTAGATTTCCCAGAGGAGGACAGGAGTAAGGTATTAGGCAATGAGAACACACACGCACTGAGGTTAGAAGTTCATGGAGTTTTTAGGTCCTTGGAGTGCGCCAATCTAAGGGTGCAGTCTTGTGCTCTCAGGCCTGAGACCCACGAGCCGCGCATACGCTTGGTTAATTGTCTAATCGGGAACTTACACCTGCGGGGTGAAGACAGGGCCTACAAGAACAAGTCAAATTTGGAACTGCATGATTGTTGGATTGGCACGCTGATACTTCCATCTAAGAGTGTAGGACGGCTGAGTGTAACAGGTGGAGGGATTGCTCAGATTAAATGCCCCTCTTCTGATAGCGAAAACCCCTTTACGGGGGCGGTATCGTTTAAGGAAGTCTTCTTACCTTCTTCTCCAGGCCAAACCAGACTATTTCAAGGCCCTCATGCCTATCGCAGCCTCTATGCCCATCTGAAGAAACTAGACAATGCGCTGATGGCAAATCAGATGCGCTCTCTTCAGCTTCGAGCTGAACGAGTTGACGAACATGATAGGTTTTCGAGGTTTACAAACTGGATTTATGGCACATTCGCCAACTATGGAATGAGTCCGGGCAGGCCGATTTGGTGGTTGTGCTGTGCCTACTTTCTCGCTGTCATCGGCTGCTACTACTTTGATCCTGGAATGCTAGTGCAGTCAGGTGACTTTTATGTTGGAGCCTACTCCACACTGCTAGATGAAAACGGAGGCCGCTGTACTCGATCTATTCTACTTCCACTGCACTCGATCACTAATCCGTTTGGGGTTTTCTTTGATACACGAAAGCTGATCGTCCCAATCACCGGCTGGGGGAGCCTGCTGTTGACTCTTCAAGGATTGTTCTCTGACATCCTTTTAGTCATGACAGTTTTGAGTATTAGGCGTCGATTCAAGGCTGAGTGAGACGAGTCTCATGGAAAGTTCAACGCCTACATGCATGAGCAGACCAAGGCCTTAGGAGCACGAAGGGCTCGAAACGGAAATGAAAGTACGCAGACAGCCTGTTCACCTTGTACTTGCTGCACTGTATCGGGATGGAGCTCCCAAAATACTAGAGCAATTCGAGCGTGCCCACGGAGATCTGGGGCAGGCGGTGGTATGGCTAGTTGGGCTCGCTTCAACGTTGCTTGTGCTTGCAGTGGCCAACCCGGAAAAAGTTGAAACGATTGCTGGGGCTCATTATGTACTGCTTTGTGGTCTTTTGCTTTCCACAATTGCCTCAGGTGTCCTGTGTCGTCTTCTAGCCCTGTGGGCTCTAGGGTTTGGCCGAGGAGTGATGTTCAATCTTGGCTCACACATGGCCGGATATGTCACAGGATATGGGTTCGACCACGTTGAACCCTTATCAGATCAGTGGGACGAACAAGAGATTGTCCGTCGGCTTCAGGATGATTTCGGCCTAGATTACAGCTTCCTTCATGCCTACCAGGTCCCCTTAGCAGAGTATCGCAACTCCTACAAACGACAGTATGAGTTATGGGAGCATCACGAGGCCGACGGCAAGGAATCGATGGCGGTGCTGGTCGGTGCTCATCTCGGAATGAGCGAGAAGAAGGCCAAGAGACTTTTTGAACCGACCAATCTGACATCCATTCGAACGAAGGCTTACTTGTTCAAGGGGCTAAGCATTGCTGCTGAAGTCTTGCTCGTAGTGGCATCAGCAAGTTTTGTCGCCGCCATGTTCCTCGTCGCTCTGGGGCTTATTCGACTGACACAGTCTTGACTCCAGCCTCTTGTCCAGTGCGTTTCCCATTGCATGGTGCCCTTCCGTCCGTGCTACGATTTCAGCGAGGGCAACGATCAAGCTGATCCCTTGACCGGCGACGTTCCTGGACGCTGCGGCCCTCACCTCACTATTCCCAGGGACCCGACCAGAGAGCAGGCATGCCGCGCACGCCGAACAAAAAGAAAGCGGAACCAGATCAACTCGCCACGCCTTGTTCAGGCTGACGACAAAGTAAAAGGGCCGGATACGATTTCTTGGCCAGGTTTCCTCGTCTTGAAATGGCGAGTTTCTCCAGGGCCAGGTTTCCCGCTTGGGGCGTTCAGAGCTCATCGGCTTCTACGGAGAAGACTCATTGGACGGATAGTCATTCCTTATGTGATGGAGCGGTCAGCGTGATGTGGGCATCAACATACGCATGTGAGAGATCGGGCGGAAACGTGGGTAATGGGCTGGCACTCAGCACCGCCTGTGTCCCTGCCGCGTCATAGGACTCATTGCCTGATGACTGCTCGATCTTCACACGGCTGACCGATCCATTCTTATGAAGCCGAAATTGGACGACAGTCACATAGGTATGGTTCGTAAAGTCTAGTGCCGGGGCCTTCCAGACATCCCGGATTCGCTGTTGCACGAGCGCGAGATAGGCCTCAGATCCAGGCGCCGTTCGATCAGCTATGGCTTTCGGAGCCGTCTGGACGTGCGCTCGTTCGGCTCCGACGTGGGTTCCTTTGTGCGCGCAACTCAGGGAGAGCAGGATACAGAGCACAAGCAGCGTCCATTTGACACTCCATTGCCGTTCAACTGTCTGGCGGTCCTTGCTCATAGCTCCATGATCCGTTCTCGAATGTACTTGCTGAGTCGCGCTTGCGTCTTGCCGTCTAGGAGCAGAACAGAAATCGAGTGGCGGATCTTGTCTCTTGCATCGTCTGTTATGAGGAGATGAGTCCGCTTCACACAACAAGATGTGAGGTGACCCACCAGGTTTTCACCGCCAGAAAGTAACAAAAGGAAAGGTTTGGTGCCCCCGATACGAATTGAACGTACGACCCGCGATTTAGGAATGCTTCTCTATCACAGTTCTCCAGCCTACTCAGGCCCACTCAAGTCAAGCATATCCAACAGTTGGACAGATTGAAACTTTGGCGGGAATAGGTCTGAGTGGGGCAGAGTGAGTGGGCTTGAGCACAAAATGAGCACAATGTGATGACCTTTTTGGTTGGATACATGCCAATGATCAGCATCAGGAGCGCGCGAACCTTGCCTGCGCAGCGAGATCACGCTGATCGGCATTCAATATGCTCCGAGATTAGCTCTCATGGGCGTACACTCTTGCGGCCAAACACCATCAGCAGTATTGTGTAAATAATCGAGAAAGTCACAAATAGAGCAAGGCCATAGGTCCTGAGACTTTCGCCATACGCAGGTGCGTACTTTCGCAAAAGTTCGGCTATGACCAATACAAACCATAAGAGGAAGACGTAGTCGCTCAAAGCGATGACAAGTTTACTAACCGAATATGTCCTAGCACGGAGCCACCATCCCTTGTGAAATTGGATTGCCTCCTCTTCCGCGAAGAGCTTACCCGTGACCTCCGGCTCTAGTCGCTCGACCTTAGTTTCCCAATTCTCTTGCCAGTATTTTGAGCCGCGATTTAGAAGGGTCCAGGCCAAAGAGCAGACCATGCCGAAACACGCTATGAGAATACCAAGCTCTGGACTGCTTTTGCGAAGAGCCGCATAGCCAACGAATGCAGACGCAATAAAGCCCCAAAAGAAAAGCGACCTTTTCCAGAATAATTCGATCTCAAAATTACGTATCTGAACCGCAAGGTCGAAGCGCTTGGTTTCGGGCCTTATGGAAGGGTGGTCGGACATAAATTGTTAGATCTAACCTGTGCACGTGTTCTGCGCCTACATGCTGACCGAATTGCCACGAAGGCTGAACACCGGTGCGTGATTCTTGCGCTTGTTCAATCGGTTGTCAACGCTCGTCTAATCTGCATGTCGAGCAGGCTGCGGGATTACCCACTCCCATGATCAAAATCCTCTCCCTCTATGGTCATCACAACATTACATTTTCCCTCTGTTTATCTTGGGTGCAACAGCTGGTTTAAAGCCAACTGATATTGAATAAGCTTACCTGGTAATCTTTCCGACGAAGCCATTAACTATTTCAGCATAAACAGAATCAGACACTTCAAAATAATCAAAAATGCTAAACAGTGGCTGGGTCAGCTCTTTTACCAATTGGACAAGCTGTGATTCGATATTGGTGAGGGAAGTCGAAATTTCAGACCAAACCTTGTCTTGGGTGGTTGAATGTTTTGTATCGATAAAACGAAGTGAGTCAGCGCTTCTGATAGTCCGATCTTTTAGTCCGCTATGGACAAGAGCAACGTGGACATCTGTTGTGGTCGAGACTCCAAGTCGAGAGTATAGACGGGCACAATACAGAAGAGCTTCTGTGACCCTAACGATCCTGGTATCGAAATATAATGTCTTATAACATGGATCGCGTGCGTCCTCAAAAAGGCTTTGCAATAAGAAGAAATCTCCGTTGCGCCTAAGAGCCCAATAGTCATAGGACAGGTGTTCTGGAAAGGAGAGCTTGGCAACAATTCCGTCAACAGTGGGATGGGGCCTACCTTTCTCGCTGTTATCCAAGACTGCACCAATTGCCCATCCGAATGCATGTATTTGAGCATCCCTGGCAGCTTCAAGCAAAACTCGTTGAATCACATTGAGTTTCGGGTCCGATAAGGAAAACTGGATTTCACAGTAACCAGGATGTGGAGTTTTTAAGACATCAAATAGTCCTGGCATCGCTTCGTTTCTGTGCTGATCGATCCAATTGCTGTCCCAAACGGGTTGTAAGACGTCAACAGAGGGAGAAAGGATTGCTAGCCTCCTTTTGATCCTCTTCTCAAGTTCTGACCTAAATTCATCAAGGTGATCAGGGTGCCAAAATAGGACGTCATAGCCAATCAGATCGAAGTGAATCTTTGGGCCACCGCGTTGATGGTTGGGACTGTCGTGATAATGATCTTCCCGAGCGGTTAAGATCAGGTTGTTAAATTTGTCCACCCCCATTGCATATCCAACTTCAAGGTAGCAGTTAGGTCTTTCATTCGTCAGATCTGCGACAATGATGTCAGAATTCTCTATGAACCGAATAATTTCACTTTTTAAGAGTCCTCCTGTGTTGTGCTTATCCACCCGCTTGGGATCTAGGCCACACGTCTTCAATGCAGGCACAATGGCATGAGAACACACGGAATCCAACTCTGGGTTCCCAATTTGTGAAATTATGAAGGCAATGCTCACTGTTGGTACTTGCTCACAATCATTTCTTTTTGGAATTGCGAGAGGATGGTCGATAACTACAAATAAATCAAGCGGCGTTGCAGTGAAAATCTGGAAGGATTTTGGCCAAAGAGCTTAACGTGAAAAACAACTGATTATGATGGCCTTTCCTAATGTCTAGTGAAATACACTTGCTTTTTGTGGCCAAGACTATACATCAGCTGGGGAAAAAAATCGCTCTGCATGCTGCATAAAGCGAGTAAAAAACCATTCCATTTCTGACCCTGCTGGAAGCGACATGTGCAAAAGTTCTGGCTGATAGCGCGCGAGGCTGCCCAGAATGAAGAGAGAGACGAAATAATATCCAGCTCTAGGTAATTCTTGCTCGCCGTCCTTATGTCGAAGAAGATACCAGAGCGGTGCGCTCCCAAAAACGAGTCTATTCAGCATCGTTTTCTCGCACATCTCACATAACTGGTCATAATCATTACGTTGGTGTTCTGCTTTGAGTCGGAGAGTTAGACCCTCACCCTCTAGCTCATAAAGATCCTTTATCCCTGGTAATGCTTGTTCCCAGGTTGTACGAAATGTTTCTTCGACAATAAGTGCTCGGTCGAAATGGAGAAAAACCGTCTTAGATGCCATCTTCGCGGCAACTGTTGCAGGCCATACGTCTGATTCCCCTCTTTCTGGAGATTTAAATTCGTAGCAAATTTCTGGAATTTTGTGGAGAGCTTCTTCCAAAGATATTTTTGTTTTAACTTCCCATACAATCCCACTAGAAGTCAGGAATTCTGTAAAGGTACCTTCGCTTAGTTCAGCTGCGTTCAATAGAAATTTGTCGTTTGGTCTGAATATTAATCCGTGTTTGCGATGCCCGATTATCTCCGGCCCAAGCGCCATGAAAGCCCTTAGAAGATTTAGGAATGAGTAATAAAGTAGAATTGGTTTTGTAAGAAGCGTGGTTCCTGAACTCGATCGCCTAAGTTCGATCGCCTGGCGAAATCGCACAGATGCGTACTTGGTGTGCTGCTCCCAATTCACATCTTTTCTGTCCGGCAGCAATGAACCTGCATATTCAGGTGTTCCGAGTCTTCCGATTAGGGCCCATACTTCCTCTTGAGGATTCTCTGTGCTGATCAGCGTTCCACGCTGGAAGGACCCAACATAGCTTAGATCAAGCATATAGTTCTCTGAGCTTGTTTTGAACTGCGAAAGAATGTTCGATAACCCGAGGAAAATCAAGACCGATATTTACCGACAAAATGATGGGATTGTTGCCCATTGCACCTCTAAGATGAGAGTGCCGATTAGTCCCATATTTGCGGGTTGTGAGTGCGATCAGGTCGGAAAAACTGCATGTTACCGCAATTGTTACAGATACAGACTCTCCATATCATTTCCCCTCTTCCACGGACTGTTATGCCAAAAGTCTCAAGGTCTCCAAAACCAGTACTCGGTCTGCCATTTGCCACGAGTTGATATGAACCTTTGCCGCAGTAGAGGCAACGTTGCTCTACGTTGCCCGAAACCACGTTAAAGCCCTGTTCAAGCATTTTGATTGTCTCCTCAATTTCGCTCAACACTTCCACTGCTGATGGAAAACGAGCTTTCGGATCTGTGGTAATCATTTTATCGAGGAGTCTATTGACATGTTCCATGCGAGGGTCGTGAAGTTTCTGGGATAAGTCGAATTCAGCGTCTCTGTATTTTTTCCGGGAAAATTCGGTTCCGGTGATTATCCAATACAAGAGCTTACCTAGTGAATATACGTCTGATCGTTGGGATACTTCTTCTACACGCCCATCTTCAAGTTCGGGTGCAATGTAGAGACGGGGCCCAACAGCTTCTTCTGTCACTGTAAGTCGTTCGCCTTGTTGGTCCAGAAAACAAATTCCAAAATCTCCAACGACAGGGGAATTGCTCTTTAAGTCTATAAAAACATTCTTGGGATTTAGGTCACGATGAACGACGCCATTCTGGTGTGCGTAAGCGACACCTTGGCAGATGGAATGAAAGAATTTGAGTCCGGCTATCGCGCCTAATCCTTGTCCCACCCCTCTACTTCTAAGATCTCCTCCTTCGCAATATTGGCAGACCAGGTAGGGTCTCTGCGCAACAATATCAAAATTGATCACCTTAATAAGATTGGGATGTGCAAGCTTAAGCCCAATTTCAATCTCTCTCCAGAATCGGCCAAGACGTTCAGGATTTTTTAATCTCTTGAGCACGTACAAGCCAGTGTCGTCAGAATCCTCCGAATTTCGAACAAGAAAGGTATGGGCCTGACCACCCTCGGGTAATGATCGAACAATCTCCCACTTTCCATACTTTCCTTTGGCCTTCATAAATCCTTTCAAATCTTGGGAGATACCTGTTTGTCCGTCGTAGATTTGAGTTCCAAGCGACGCTCGAATTCGCGCAGCGCTTTCTTTTTGGGTACACCGATTAAGCCCAATGCCTTCAAATATCCTCGTCGTTGATCTGTAGTGAGACGGCACAACATGAACCACAATAAAGTAAGAATGCAGCCTATCTCCAAGTGCTTGTTCTTCCGAACTTGTAGTCCTTCGGAAATTGCCTGCTGCCATCTCTGGGATCCAGAAAAACCTCGTTGCCGTACCAATTCTGCCAAGCACTCCCGGACCCAGAGTTGTTCTTCCAGCGAAGGATTAATTTGGAGGAGTTGTTCCACGGCATCGAAATCTCCTGTTCGTGCTTTGTCAATCAAGATGGAAGGATGAGTCTGAAACTGCACTAGCGCAGCCACCGTATCGAGGCACGCTCGAATCTCTGTTCGCAAACCACTTACATGCTCGCGGGCATACTGGGTGAGCTCAGCTTGCTTCTGTGGAGAACATGATTGGGCTTCGGACTCGAGACGACCGATAGAGCGAGCAACGTCTTTTACCCATTCATCCCAAGTAGAGTCGGAATCATCAGTTGGTCTGGTGGGAAATTCACTTTTGTCTGGATCGAGTTTACTTAACAAACCCGCCATATTCGTCGCCGATGGGTTTCTATACAGACTTTCCCAGTTAGTGAAAGCATCATGCTGAACTTTGGGATCTCTTGTAGTGCTCCCCTGAAATCAAGCCACCTGGGTTAATTGTTGGGCTCGGTATTGGACTGGACTTCGATAGCCCAGCGCCTGATGCGGACGTTCCTGGTTGTACCACTGCATCCAGTCCCCGAATGACCCGCCGCGCCTCCTCACATGTCTGGAACGCGTGTTGCCAGACACATTCCTCCTTGAGACTCCGAAAGAACCGTTCGATGATCCCGTTCTGCTCCGGCGTGTACGGTGTAATGAATTCTTGTTGGAGTCGATAGTCGCGACAGGCTTGCCGGAACCGCCGACTCTGAAAGATCAGCCCATTGTCGCTGCGGAGGATCGGCGCCTCCACAGGACGCAACGTCCTGAAACGCTGTAGACAGGCGGCTTCGACCGCCCGTTCCGCCTCCTTTGTTCGACTGCGGAGCGCAAACTCGTACCCGATCACTTCCCGATCATGACAATCGATCACCGTCGCGAGATGTGCGCAGCCATCCTGCCCATGGCCCATCGTTCGTTGCTCCGGCTGGCCCGACTCGTCCAGCCCTGCACACGAGGGCGTGGCGTAGCGACACGTTGATGCACACACCACCCCT
>FRDC01000652.1_pt1 | contig 62923 bp, 65 predicted proteins | sample 1106171 | NCBI WGS metagenome assembly FRDC01 (sample SAMEA3930566, study PRJEB13176) | freshwater metagenome | biome: Drinking water system; feature: drinking water; material: water | place: Singapore | collected 2014-12-20 | reverse complement strand
TGCCGGTCTGGCGGTCGCCGATGATCAGCTCGCGCTGGCCGCGGCCGATGGGCACAAGCGCGTCAAGCGCTTTCAGGCCCGTCTGCATCGGCTCATGCACCGATTTGCGCGGAATGATGCCGGGCGCCTTCACGTCGACGCGGCTGCTGTTCTTGGCCTTGATGGGGCCCTTGCCGTCGATGGGGTTGCCCAGCGCATCCACGACGCGGCCCAGAAGTTCCTTGCCGATGGGAACGGACACGATCTCGCCCGTCTGGCGGACGGTGTCGCCTTCCTTGATGTCGCGGTCGTCGCCGAAAATAACGATACCGACGTTGTCGATTTCAAGGTTGAGCGCCATACCCTTGATGCCGTTGCTGAACTCGACCATCTCCCCGGCCTTGACCTTGTCGAGACCGTAGACGCGGGCGACGCCGTCGCCGACCGACACGACGCGGCCGACTTCGGCCACTTCGGCATGGGCGTCGAAGTTGGCGATCTGCTCTTTCAGGATGGATGAGATTTCTGCTGCGCGGATTTCCATGTTTTAAGCTACCTCTTTCATGAGTGACTTCGTGTTTCCGTTGTTGTTGCCTTTAAGGGCGCGATGCAGGCGGTCCAGCCTGGAGCGCACCGAATTGTCGATCATTTTCGAGCCTACCTTGACCATCAGGCCGCCCAGCAGGCTTGCGTCTTGCTTCAGGTTGAGCTTAACCGTCTTGCCAAGCCCTTTTTTGAGCGCCGCTTCCATCGCGCTGACCTGCTCGGCCGTCAGCGGGTGGGCCGATGTGATTTCAGCCGTGACCTCGCCCTTGCGAAGGGCCAGCTCGTCGCCGACCGCGTCCAGAATGACACCCAGGTCGGCCAGACGGCGGTTATCCGCCAGCACGCCCAGAAACTTGCGCGTCAGGTCCGAAAAGCCGCATTTCTGCGCCACGGCCAGCACGGCCTTGCGCTGCTCGGCGCGGCTTAAAATCGACGCCTGCGCCATGCGCGCAAAATCGACGCTCTGATGCAGAAGCGTTGCAAGTGCGCGGACATCGGCCGCCACCTTGTCAATGACGCCCTGCGTAACGGCCAGCTCGAGAAAAGCCGTCGCGTATCTTTTTCCAATATCGGAACCGCGTCCCTTGGATGCCATTCCCAACCCTTTTTAGTTAATTTTTCCGAGACGGATTTAGCACGGCCCAAGCCGAAAGCGCAACAAAATAACTCCAGGTTGGCTCGGCGGGTTGGATGGAAAGGAGGGATTGTTCTTATGAAAATTAATCGTAGATATCAATATTCAGCCAAAGCAAAAAGTCATCAATAACAGCCGCCAGCCCCTTTTGAGGCCTGAGCATACCCTTTGCCAGATCATGGCGGAACATTTCATCCTGAACCTTCTGCCGTACCGCGCTGCGAATCTGTTCCATATCCAGGCTCGCAAGCTGGTCAGCGTGCAGTTTTTTCAGAATAGCGTCTTCACGCACATCCAGAACGCCATCTGCTCGCGCCAAAAGGCCGCCAAAATAGATCAGCTGGGCGCGACAGGCGGGATCATTGATGTAACGAAGAAGATCGGCGATGTTCTTTGGATGAATCAGGTCATCGGCAAATGCCTGCCTGTGTTCGTCCTTCATATCGTAGACGCGTTCCATGCCCTGAAAAACACGGGCAAGATATTCACGCTCTTTTTCATGCACAACACCGTCAGCATGCGCGATGGCGACAATACAGCGCCACATATAGAACATGCTTGTGGAAAAATCATTCTTAGACGACTTGGCCGTCCGTGGCGTAGACATGTGCATCCCCCTCTTAGTGCGTGGCGTTAACAGGCTGTTCTTGTTTATAGCTCTCCAGCGTCTTTATCACTTCGTCCCGGGGAAGAATATCAAATCCGCACCAGCCTGGCGAGGCGGTATATCCCCCGTCCTTTAAATATCCAAAAACCATATAATTGACGCCAATGTCATAAGCTTTGTCCCGGGCCCAGCCGGGAGCCGCGCTGATAGAAAGTTCATCACCCTCGGAACCTGGACCTTTCCAAAGCTTTGTAATTTTAAACTTATAAACAGACATCCCCTTCTCTTTCGAAAGGGATTGCCAAAACCCCGGCGCCTCCACGTCGGTGACAATGCCCTCAAAAATAATATCGGTCTTTTCAATGGCCGCCGCATTGAAAACTGGAACGGCGCAACTCAATGCATGGGCCGGAACTGCATAAAAAAACAAAAGCGCGGCCAGAACACGCGTAAAAATCATGTCTTCGCCCTACTTCACATCCTGGGCGACATGCGCTGTCGACTGGATAACCTTGACCATTTTTTCAACCGTATCTTCCTGCCGGAAAATGGCCAACGGCTTGTCCTCGGGTGACATAAGATAGATGAAAGCCGAGTGATCGACCATGTAACCGGCTTGACCGTCATGGCTTTCAAGCTTCGTGGCGTAAACACGATAGGCGCTCATAGCGCCCTGCACCTGCTCCTTCGTGCCGGTCAGCGCCGCAATTTTGGGATTGAAAGAGCTGACATAGTTTGCCATGACATCGACCGTGTCGCGTTCAGGATCGACCGTGATAAAAACCGGCTGAATTTTGTTATCCGCGCCCAGCAGACTCAAAAGGTCGTTCATCTTTTGCAGCGTCGTGGGACAGATGGCCGGACAATGCGTGAAACCAAAGAAGACAAGCTTGTACATACCGGGCCAGCTTTGTTCATTGACCAGCTTGCCGGTCTGGTCATTCAACGTAAACGGGCCGCCGAAGTGGAGCGCGTCCGACGATACTATCTGTTCGGTCGGAGGCTTGATGACCTGAGCCACGGGCGCCTGCGTCGCTTGCGACTTGATATAAAGCGCGGCTCCCGCCGCCACCGCGAAAAACATAAGAAAGCCAAGCCTGATTTGCATTTGAATCTCCTAAATAAAACACACCGTCATCCCGGAGATTTATCGCGCTGCGAAGCAGCTTGGCGATAAATACCAACATCCGGGATCCAGGCCGTCAGCAGCAGCGCTGCTGTCTTACTTGGACCCCGTATGAGCAAAGTTTGACGAAGGCCTTCGGCCCGTCAAACCTACGGGGTGACATTGTTTCATTTTAAAGGTAAACAAAGCCCTTGGCGAGAGGCAAAAAGCTAGCGTTTCGGCCCTTCGGGTTTCTTTTCCTGTCCGGGCGCGGAGGCTGGCGTTTCCGGCGCAGCGGGCGCGTTGTCATTGAACGCCCCACCGAGAAAAGCAAACGGTAGGGACGCCGGTAAAGCGGCCTGGACGGATTTTGACTCAAAACGTTTCGCCATGCTTTCATCCGTCAGGGTTTCAAATCCTGCGGGAAGTGTGCGGTCGTAGCTTTTCAGGCCTTCGACATAACGTTTGAGAAGATCGCCTTCCTCAAGATCGCGCTCGAGGCGGGAGTCGGCTGATCTCGCATAGAGATCAATTTTGTGTGCTGTCGCCATCATTGTAGAAAAAACGACCCCGCCACCGATGACCAATGGCACAGCGACAGGCGCCGACAAGATGCCCGCCACACCAAGGCCTATACCGCTCACAGCGGCTCCAAGCCCTCCCAAAAAACCCAATCCGGCCACACCGTTGACAAGCTTCACACCCAACGGTTTCTTGGCTTTTTTGTATTCCTCTTTATAGGCTGTCGTGATCGCTTTGAGAATTTTTTCGGCCTTTGACGGCATCACGCGTTTGAGCTGAAGATATTCCCGGCGGTAATCCTCGGCCGTAAAGACGATGGCCGGAAGGTTTTTTTCCTGTTTTCTGTTCATGGCATTTTCCTTTCATCCGAAGGACCGCCGGGCTTGCGTTTGGACACGGCTGCGGGGATTACTTCAGGTTTCTCGGACACATCGTTGAAAGGACCGTTCAGCATCACCATCGGCGGCACGGACGTTGCCCGCGCCTCGACGATGGCCGGGTATTTTCTGGACATGGCTTCATCGCTTAAAGCCTCAAACCCGTCGGGCAGCGGCAGGCCGTAAATCTTGCGCCCCTCGACAAACCGCGCGATCAGGTCTGTTGTTTCGATATCCGCCCTGATCTTGTTCAAAAGACGCTTGTCCTTTTCGAACGACCTCTCTTTCATAGCATCATTCACACCGCTGCCGATGACCATCGACAGACTGCCAGCCGCCACGCCAACGACAGGCATAAGAGAACTTGCCGTCTCCACGAAAATGGAACCAATGCCGCCGCCAATGGCGGCAAGACCGCCAAACACAAAAAGGCTTGCCACCGCGAGCCCAAAACCGCGCTTTCCCGTACCCGATTTCTTATCATACCCTTCCAGAAACTCAACCTGCACCGCCTTGAGGACCTTTTCAGCCTCGGATGGCAGGAAGCGCTTCATCTCGAGGTATTCCTTGCGATAATCCTCGGCGGAAAAAGACATCTTGATTTTATAATCGTCGGTCATGGTTTTGGATCCTTTTTGGGAGCGGGTGGCGGCAGGGCTGCGGGCTTGGTTTCTTTCTCCGCGGTCTCGCCACTAAACGCCCCGGTCAAAAGCACCATGGGTGGCATCCGCAAGGGTTGAGACTCTGGCGGTGGCAGATAATGGGTCAACATAGCCTTGTCACTGAAAACGTCAAAACAGCCAGGCAAAGGCTTCTTATAGCGTTTCATGCCATCGATATATTTTTTGAGAAGGTCGCCGTGTGCCAGATCATGATCGATGCGACTGTCTATATCTGTTGAGACAAACCTCTTCCTGTCATTAGCAGCACAAACTGCAACAACTCCCGCCATACCCAAAGGTACGGCCACTGCCGCTGCCAGCACGCTCGCAGCGCCAAGCCCCGCCGCGGCAACGATTGAAAGAAGCCCACTACCGCCTATCCAAAAAGCTTTTGTTCCCGATGCCGGCAATTTATTTTCATCGTACGCGGCCCTAAATTCATCCTTGACGGCCTCACGGACTTTTTTAGCTTCATTCGGCATCAGACTTTTCAATGTCTGGTATTCCCGGCGATAGTGCTCTGCCGAGAACGGCACGGACGGAAGATTTTTGTTTTCATTACTATCGCTCATCAACACATCCCTCCCATAAATGGCGGTGACGGCGGCGGAAAATAACTGCTGGGCTTATTATCCTTGGGCTTTTTTTCCGCCCCTTCATTAAACGGACCGCCGATCAGCGGCACGGATGAAATAACCGACGCCTGCGCCTCAATAATCGGCGCATAGCGTTCAGCCATGCTATGGTCTTCAAAAACCGCAAAGCCGTTTGGCAGCGGCTTTCTATAGCGCTTGCGTCCATCGATATATTTTTTTAGTAAATCACTTTTTACAAGATCATCCAGCAGCTGTGCTTTGGCCTGTTGATCTTGCTTGTCATCTGACGAATCAGCACTGTGAGCAATAATAGCCGCCAAGCACATCGTTGCAATTCCGCCAATAAGAAACGGAGCCGCCGCAGGAGCAGCAACCAGCCCGGCAGCAGCGCCACCAATAGCTCCTACACTTGAACCAAACCCTCCCGCTAAAAGTGATAGACTGAAACCCCGCCCTATATCCTCTCCTGTAATGCCTTTGGTAGCTAATATCTCTTTCTGATATTTTTTCTGATACTCTTCCAAAAACTCGGCCATGATCGCATCCTCGACCTTTTTGGCCTCGGATGGCAGAAAGCCTTTCATCTCGAGGTATTCCTTGCGATAATCCTCGGCGGAAAAAGACATCTTGATTTTATAATCGTCGGTCATGGTTTTGGATCCTTTTTGGGAGCGGGTGGCGGCAGGGCTGCGGGCTTGGTTTCTTTCTCCGCGGTCTCGCCACTAAACGCCCCGGTCAGAAGCGACATGGGCGGCACCGTGGCCGCCGTTATTTCAATGATCGGCGTATGGTTTTTCCGCATGTTTTTGTCGTCAAAAACCGCAAGCGTGGGCGGAACAGGTCTTTCATATCTTTTAAGCGCATTTATATAACGCGCGATCAGAACGCCGGATTCAAGGTCTTCTTCGATCTGCTTGCGCGCCAGCTTGGGCGCCGAATGCAAGGCTCTTCCTATTTTCGGCGTAGCGAATATTGAGACGATGCCAGCACCCGCGATCGGCAAGGCAACCGGCGCCACGGCACCGGCCGTGAGAAGCGTAGTCATGATGCCTCCAATTGCCGCCACGAATCCCCCGCCAACCCCCATTAACAGCCCGCCGACGACAAGACCTTCGTGCTTGATGCCAAAGCTTCGCCAGCCTTTGTGCTTTTCCGCGCGGATTTTTTCGATGTATTCGTCCAAGTAATGGTCGGTCATGTATGCCTTGATGCTGTTGGCCTCGCCGTGAAAATCGCGTTTCAGGCGCAGGTATTCCTCGCGGTAATTCGCTGCCGTAAAGGTGATGTCTGGTTTTTTGTCAGTCATGGTTTTGGATCCTTTTTAGTTGAAGGCGGCGGCAGAGCCGCGGGTTTGGTTTCTGTCTCCGCGGTTTCACCGTTAAACGATCCGGTCAGAAACGCCACCGGTGGCGTTGGGAGCGGTTTTGCTTCCACAATGGGTTTGTAATAAACGGACATAGCCCCCGTATTAAAAACCTCGAGTGCCCCGTACACTTCCTTGCCGTGTCTTTTCATGACCTCCATGTAGCGCTTGATGAGCTTTCCGCTTTCAACATCCTTCTGAAGAAGGTCGCGAGCCAGATCACTCTCTCCGTAAGGCCTTTCTGTTGCCTTCCAGAACAAAGTGCCTACCGCCAGAAAGCCCGCGGCCGCCAAAGCCGCGCCTCCGGCAACAGCAAGCGTAGCTGCCGCCGTTGACGCAATTATCAGTCCACCCGCGAATCCCGCGCCACCGCCCAACAATCCCAACATATCTATGCTGGCACCCAACATATCGTGCTGCGCTTTCCATTCTTTAAAATTCTGCGGTTTGTGGGAGCGAACCCCAGACTTATATTCAGAGTCGTACTCCCGCGCCAAATCGTCCAAAATTCTTTCAGCCTGCCCTGGGAGATCTCGTTTTATCCGCATGTATTCAGCGCCGTAATCTTCGGCGGAAAATGAGATTTTATTTTGGTAGGTCATGGCTCTGAGCTCCTTTTTATAGGCATTTCATAATACATATTTGCTTTATTTATGTCAATGTAAAACTGACAGATCAACTACTTGTTTTTAAAGAATAATCGTATATTTTAACCTAATGAAAAAACCGTTTTTGCTGATTTTCGCCGTGCTCCTGTCGGCTTGTTCGTCCAATCTAAAATGGCCCCAGGCGCAATCGTCGCCCCGGCTTGAGGCCGCTTCAGACTGGAGCCGCAACCTTCCCGCCTATTACCCGGCGATGATGAATTGTCTTTCGAGCCATCCGTCCCAGCCTGCCTATGCGGGTGAAATCGTGCCGGTCGGCGACAAGAAAATCGACGTCCGCATGGTAGGATCCAACGACCAGCGCCTGTCCTGCGTCATCGGGATCAAAAAACAAAAACCCGAACACATCGGACGCCTGGCGGAGCCGGACCTTTACGGCCCGTTCTTCACGCCGGTCTGGATGCCGCAGCCGTCTTACGACTGCACCGAAACCGTGCCGGTCGAGAGCACGGCCGGAAAACTTCTGGGCTGGGTGACTTATACAGGGTGTTCGAACGGATAAGGCCCATACGCATTTATCAAAATTTGTCATTCTGAGGTTGCGAATGCAACCGAAGAATCTTCTCTGGATTTACGATTGTTCCCCAGATCCTTCGCTACGCTCAGGATGACAAATATGAGTTTGGCTATGAGAACGAGCATTTTTCACCAACGCATAAACCGCCGGAATGACAATCAGGGTCAATACGGTCGATGATACCATCCCGCCGATCATGGGCACCGCGATGCGCTGCATGACTTCCGATCCCGCGCCGTGGCTCCACAAGATCGGCAGAAGGCCCGCCATGATGGCCACCACCGTCATCATCTTGGGCCGGACGCGGTGCACCGCGCCCGTCATGATCGCGCGATCGAGGTCGTCGGGAAATTCCTTCATCGCCTGATCCAGATATATCAGCATCACGACGCCCGTTTCGGCGGCAACACCAGCCAAGGCAATAAAGCCCACGGCGCTGGCCACGCTTAAATTAAAACCCATGAAATCCATGAACCACAGCCCGCCGACGAGGGCAAAGGGCAACGACAGCATGACGATCAGCGTCTCGGTCATGTTCCTGAAGTTCATATACAAAAGCAGGAAGATGATCAAAAGCGTGGCAGGCACGACCAGCATCATGCGGGCTTGCGCGCGTTCCAGATATTCAAACTGACCGCTCCAGAGCGCGTAGTATCCTGCCGGGAATTTCACCTTTTCGGCCACGGCCTTTTGCGCGTCCCTGACATAGCCGCCAAGATCCCGGCCCTGCAGATCGACGAAGATATAGGCGGCCAGCTGGCCGTCTTCCGTGCGGATCGTGGCAGGCCCCTGCTCGCGCGCGATGTCGGCGACGTCGCCCAACGGGACCGCGCCGCCGTTGGAAAGCGGGACCAGTACTTCACGCGCCATGATTTCGGGGTCGCTGCGCATATCGCGCGGATAGCGCAGGCTGACCGTGTAACGCTCGCGCCCCTCGACCGTCGTCGTCACGGGTTCGGCCCCCAGCGCCATCGACACCACACCCTGCACATCGGCCATCGAAAGCCCCAGCCTTGCGATGTCATCCCGTCTTGGGGATATGTTGAGGTAATAGCCGCCCATGATCCGCTCGGCATAGGCGCTCGACGTGCCGGGGACGGTCTTGATGACCGCTTCAATCTCATGCGCGAGACGCTCGATCTCCGTCAGGTCGCGGCCCATGACCTTGACGCCCACGGGTGTGCGGATGCCTGTTGCCAGCATGTCGATGCGCGCCTTGATCGGCATGGTCCAGGCGTTGCTGACGCCCGGGAACTGCAAGGCCTTGTCCATCTCGGCCGTCAGTTTTTCAACCGTCATCCCCGGGCGCCAGTCCTTTTCGGGTTTCAGGTTGATGATGGTCTCAAACATCTCGGTCGGCGCGGGATCGGTCGCGGTCAAGGCCCTTCCCGCCTTGCCCCAGACGCTTTCGACCTCGGGGAAAGACTTGATGATCCGGTTCTGGATTTGCAGCAGCTCCGCCGCCTTGGTGACCGACAGCCCCGGCAGGGTCGTGGGCATGTAAAAAAGCGTGCCTTCGTTCAAAGTCGGCATAAATTCGGTTCCCAGGCGTTTGGCCGGGATGACGGAGGCCGCAAGAACGACAAGGGCGAGCGCGATTGTCAGACCCTTAAATTTCAAAACGCCCTTGATGACCGGACGGTAAAGCGCGATCAGCAGGCGGTTGAGCGGGTTTTTCTCCTCCGCCATGATCTTGCCCTTGATGAAAAGGATCATCAAGGCCGGGACCAGCGTGACCGATAAAAGCGCGGCCGCCGCCATGGAAAAAGTCTTGGTATAGGCGAGCGGCTTGAACAAACGGCCCTCCTGGTCCTCCAGCGCGAAGATCGGCAGGAAGGAAACGGTGATGATCAGAAGGCTGAAGAACAACGCCGGCCCCACCTCCTCCGCCGCTTCGATCAGCGTCTCGATCCGCGACTTGCCCGGCGGCGCGTGTTCAAGGCGCTTGTGCGCGTTCTCGACCATGACAACCGCCGCATCCACCATGGCGCCCACGGCAATGGCAATCCCACCCAGGCTCATGATGTTCGAGCCCAGCCCAAGAAAATGCATGACCAGAAACGCGGCCAGGATGCCCACAGGCAGGGTGATGATGGCGACAAAGGCGCTGCGCAGGTGCATCAGGAACACGACACACACCAGCGCCACGATCAGGCTTTCCTCGGCCAGCGTGCGTTTGAGCGTGTCGATGGCGCGGTAGATCAGGTCGGAACGGTCATAGACCGGCACGACCTTGACGCCGTCGGGCAGGCTCGACTTGATGTCGTCCAGCTTCTTCTTGACGCCGCCGATGACGTCAAGGGTGTTCGAGCCGTAACGCTGCGTCACGATGCCGCTGGGCGCTTCGCCCTCGCCGTTGAGCTCGGCGATGCCGCGCCGTTCGTCCGGCGCAAGCTCGACCCGCGCCACATCCTTCAGAAGAACGGGCACGCCGTTGCGGCTGCCCAGCGCGATGTTTTCAATGTCGGAGATATTTTTAAGATAGCCCCTGCCGCGGATCATGTATTCCGTTTCGGCCAGCTCGAGTGTGCGCCCGCCGGTGTCAAGGTTGCTGTTCCTGATCGCGTCGCGCAGATGATCGAGCGTCATGCCATAGGCGCGCAGCTGTCCCGGATCGACCACGACCGTGTATTGCTTGACAAAGCCTCCCACGCCCGCAACTTCCGCCACGCCGTCCGCGCCTGAAAGTGCATAGCGCAGATGCCAGTCCTGAAGCGCGCGCAGATCGGCCAGATCCTGCCCGCCGGTCGATGTCAAAGCGTATTGATAAACCCAGCCCACGCCCGTGGCGTCGGGCCCTAAGGTCGGCGTCACGCCCGCGGGCAGCTTGCCCGAAACGCCGCTCAGGTATTCCAGCACACGCGACCGCGCCCAGTAAATATCCGTCCCTTCCTCGAAAATCACATAGACGAAGGAAACGCCGAACATCGAAAAGCCGCGCACGACTTTCGATTTCGGCACGCTCAGCATGGCAGAAGTCAGTGGGAACGTCACCTGATCCTCGACCACCTGCGGCGCCTGCCCCGGATAATCGGTATAGATGATCACCTGCGCGTCGGACAGATCAGGAATTGCGTCGAGCGGCACACGCGTCAGGGCGTAAAGCCCCGAAAGCGCCAGCAGCACGGTCGAGATCAGGACCAGCGTTATATTGTTGGCCGAAGCCCGGATGAGCGCGCGGATCATGGCTTATCCCCGCCCTGGGCGAAGGCTTCAAGCGCGGCCTTCAGGTTGCTTTCCGCATCGATCAGAAAATTGGCGCGTGTCACGACCTTGTCGCCTTCCATCAGTCCTTCCGTCACCTCGACGTAATCGCCGTTTCGAACGCCTGTTTTGACGGGTTTGGGCGCAAAACGCCCTTCGCCCATGTCGACAATCGCTACCTGCCGTTTTCCCGTATCGATAATCGCCGTTGACGGTACGGTCAGCTTGTCCCCGCTGTCGCCCCCTCCGAACTCGACATCCGCATACATGCCGGAAAGAATCACGCCATCGGGATTTTTCACCGAAAACTTGACCCTTCCCGTCCGTGTCGTGGCGTCGAGGACCGGGTGAATATGATGCACCGTGCCTTCAAAGCTCCGGTTCGGGAACGCCTTGAGCCGGACGGCGGCCTTGTCGCCTACGGCGATCTTTCCAATATCGCTTTCGGCGATGCTCGCATCAATCCACATGTCCGATATATCGGCCATGCGGAAAATGGCCTGCCCCGCCTCGAACTTTTCGCCCTCGACCAGGTTTTGCTCCAGAATGATCGCATCGGCCGGCGCATAGATCGTGACCGTGCGCAGAATGTTGCCGTCTTTTTCCAGTTTCTTGCGGTCAGTGCTGGATATGCCAAAATAATCCAGCTGCTTGAGCGCACCGGCCACCTGCCGGTCCAGCGACTGCCCGACATCGCCGTCCGCACCCTTGAACAAGCGCATCGCCACGATGTAATTGCGTTGCGCCTCGATCAGCTCGGGGCTGTAGACTTTCATAAGGACGTCGCCTTTTTTGGCCACATGCGATCCGGTGACGACGGTATTAAATTCCTCAATCCAGCCGCTGAATTTCGGCGCCACGACAAGCAGCTTCGTTTCATCAAACATCGAAACGCCCGACATGCGGACAGCGCCGGACAGCGCGCGCTTTTGCACGTTTTCGGTTTTCACGCCGATGCGCTGGATCTTCTCGGGCGAAAGGGTGACCGTGCCTTTCGGGTTTTTTTCATCCTCGGCCCCATCCTCGGCATAGACAGGAATGTAATCCATGCCCATCTGGTCCTTCTTCGGTACGGGCGACGTGTCAGGCAAACCCATCGGGTTGCGGTAGTATAAAATCTTGCGTTCTTCGGCATGGGCCATTCCGAAAGTCAACAGCAAAAGAAAAAAAGTCACTATCGTCAATAATTTCCCTCTCCCCTCTGGGGAGAGGGTCAGGGTGAGGGGCATCCCCTCATCCCTGCCTTCTCCCCTTGAAGTAAGGGGAGAAGGAGTTGATTGGAATAACTGCAAAAAATGCTTCATAACAAACCTCCGACAGCCAGAAAAAAGTCACACGTAGGGCGTGATTATATCTGACGGGGCGGTTTGAAAAGTGATGATGTGAGGGATGAGGCCGTAAAAAAAGCAGTAGCCGCGACCAGCGGATCCGCTTTCATGACAAGCCCGTGAGAGAACGGAGCCGGCGGCACGAACGAAGAGGGCGCAACAGACCCGCATTTGGCCATATCGCACTGATCCGCACAGGGCTTGGACATCGGGCATTTGCAATCGAGCATCATTTTTCCCGACGCAAACGCCGCCGACGCCGGCATAGCCAGCGCAAAAACAACAGCGAGAATCACAAGTATGCGGGTCACGTTTATGCTCTCCTCCCTCCATTATAAGCCTTCACTGGTAAATTTTCTAACAACATACGCTAAGAGGATATAAATTCATAATAATTCAATAGTCTGCAGTTCCGAAAAATGATTATAGTTATGAATTATTCCTACGTAAAACACTTCTGAAAAAATTCCTGCTTTTAAGAAAAACTGATTTGCAAGCCGTTAAGCCCTTGTTACGATCTTGGCCATATAATCAAAGCCAGCGTCTTTTTTCCCAAGGAGGGCCAATCCCATGTCGATGCTCATCAAGACACTTCGCAAAATCATGCCCGAACTTTCGCGCACGGAACAAGAAGCGCTGGAATCCGGCACGGTCAGCTGGGACGCGGAACTCTTAAGCGGCAGCCCCGACTGGAAAAAGATGATGGAACTCAAAAAGCCGCAGCTGACTGCGGCCGAGCAAGCCTTCCTCGACGGCCCCACGGAAGAGCTGTGCAAAAAAATCGACGCCTGGAAAATTTCCAACGACGGCGACATTTCAAAGGACATATGGGACTTCATGAAGAAAGAAGGTTTCTTCGGAATGGTCATCCACAAGGAATACGGCGGCCTTGGCTTTTCGGCGCAGGGACATTCCGCCGTCGTCATGAAACTGGCCAGCCGCAGCCCGGCCGCGGCCGTCACCGTCATGGTTCCCAACTCGCTCGGTCCCGCCGAACTTCTTCAGCACTATGGCACGAAAGCACAGAAGGATCATTACCTGCCGCGCCTGGCTACGGGCGAGGAAATCCCCTGCTTTGCGCTCACCGAACCCGGCGCCGGGTCGGACGCAACCAGCATTTCGTCGCGCGGCGTCGTCTTCAAGGACGACAAGACGGGCGAAACGAAAATCCGCCTTAACTGGGAAAAACGCTACATCACGCTTGGCCCTGTTGCGACGGTCGTCGGCCTTGCCTTCCAGCTGGAAGATCCCGACAACCTGCTGGGCAAGGGCAAAAATCCCGGCATCACCTGCGCCCTTATTCCCGCCGACACACCGGGCATCAACATCGGCAACCGCCACCGCCCGATGAACCTGCCGTTCCAGAACGGGCCCAACACCGGAACCGACGTCGTCATCCCCGCCGATTTCATCATCGGCGGCAAGGAGCGCGCGGGACAAGGCTGGCGCATGCTCATGGAATGCCTGGCCATCGGCCGTTCCATTTCGCTTCCCGCGCTTTCGACCGCGGCGATGCAGCTGGCAGGACATCTCTCGGGCGGCTACAGCCGCGTCCGCCGCCAGTTCAACATGCAGATCGGCAAGTTCGAAGGAATTGAAGAAGTTCTGGGCCGCATGGCCGGCAAGACATATATGATCAACGCCGCGCGTGAAGCCACGCTGCAGATGGTCGACGAAGGCCAGCGCCCCGCCATCCCATCGGGCATCGTGAAATACCATGCAACCGAAAGGATGCGCGAAACCGTCAACGACATGATGGACATCCATGGCGGCAAGGCCATCTGCGAAGGCCCCCAGAACATCATGGCCGAGATATACAAGTCAATCCCCGTGGCGATCACGGTCGAAGGCGCCAATATCATGACCCGCAACCTGATCATCTTCGGCCAGGGCGGCGTACGCGCGCATAAATACATGCTCGACATGATCGAGGCGATCAACAACCCCGACATGAAGCAAGGCCGCAAGGACGTCATGAAAATCCTGCCGCGCATGATGGGACACGCCGTTGTGAACATGGCGCGCTGCCTTTGGCTTGGCGTCACGCGCGGCGCTTTCAACTTTGCGCCAACCAAGGACAAAGACGTCAAGAAATACTACAAGCAGATCAACCGCCTCTCGGCCTCGTTCAACATGGTGACGGACCTGTCCTTCATGTCGCTGGGCGGCAAGCTCAAGCGTCTGGAGCGCGTCTCGGGCCGCCTGGGCGACGTTTTCTCCAACCTTTACATGGCCTCGGCCACGCTCTGGCATTACGAGGTCAACGGACGGCACAAGGAAGACCTGCCGCTCGTCAACTGGGCCTGCACCCATGCCCTCAAACAGGCGGAAAAAGCGCTTGACGACGTCATCACCAACTTCCCGCACAAGGAAACCAACTTCACGGGTCCGCTCGCGCGCCTCATGCGTCCGCTGGCCTTCCCGCTTTACGGGGTGCGCCTCAACGACACGAACGACAAGATGGACAAACTGGCCGCCGACATCGTCCGCGAACCGGGTGAAGCGCGCGAACGCCTGTCCAAGAACATCTTCAAGCCCAAGGGCTCGAACGACTACATGGCCATCCTTGAAGAAGCGCTTATCAAGTCGATCGCGGCCGAACCTCTGGAGAAAAAACTCTCCAAGGCCCAGCGCGACGGAGGGATCGAAGCCAGAACGCGCAGCGACCTTCTGGCCAAATCGGTCGAGGCGAATGTGCTGACCAAGGAAGAAGCCGCCCAGCTGCGCGAGATGGATACGCTCCGCCGCGCGGTCATCATGGTCGACGATTTCCCCCAGGATGCAACGGTGCGGCAGAATATCCGCGGCACCGCGGCTAAGCCGGCCGAGGCCGCTCAAAAAGCGCCCAAGTTCGGTTAAGCCCCCCCCTCTCCCCATGGGGAGAGGGTCGGGGTGAGGGGGACACCCCTCACCTCTGCTGCATTCGCGGCATCTCCTCTCCCTCAAGGGGAGAGGAGAAAGATACTTCTCTCACCCCATAAGGATTTTTAAGCGTGCTCAGCTACCAGCACATCTATCATGCGGGCGGATTTGCCGACGTGCACAAGCATGCCGTGTTGTCGATCCTGATCGAGCATCTGAAGAAAAAACCCGCGCCGTTTTTCATCCTCGACGCTCATGGCGGGCGCGGGCTTTATCCTCTGGCGGCGTCTGAAGCACAAAAAACCGCCGAATTTGAAACTGGCATCGGCAAAATATGGCCCAAACGCACGGAAGCACCGCCCGTCCTTGCCCCCTATTTCACCGCCATCGAAGCCGCCGGCAACGGGCGCGAGATCACGCATTACCCCGGTTCTCCCTTGGTCGCACTTGCTCTTATGCGCAAGGATGACCGTTTTGCCGCCGTCGAAAAACATCCGGGTGAAATCACTCACCTGAGAAAAGCGCTCGCCCCCTACGGCAAGCAAGCCTCGGTGCATGAGCGCGACGCCTATGAAGCGCTTCTGGCCCTTGTGCCGCCGAAGGAAAAACGCGGGCTTGTCCTGATCGATCCCAGTTACGAAGACAAGAAAGAATACGAGTTCATGCCCGGCAAGATCGCAGCCGCGCTCAAAAAATGGCCACAAGGGATTTTTGCCATCTGGTATCCTGTCCTTCCGGCCCGACACCATGAGAAACTGATCGACGAGATCAAAAAACTTGGCGTTGAAACACTCGTCAGCCAATTCGATCTGGAACAAAGCCCCATGGTCATGACCGGATCGGGCATGATCGTCATCAACCCGCCTTGGAAGCTTGATGATGAGTTGGATGAGGCGGGAAAATGGCTGGGCAAGATTTTATTGGCAAATTTCAATTTAATGCACTGATTTTATTTAGGGTCAAAACCCAATTTAACCAACTGTTATACGCGAGCAAAAATGACGATCCTGCAATGACAAAGCCGATGAGCGTGGTGGTGGCCACGGTCAAGGCTTTGGAAGCCGCAGGGCGTCATTTTTGCCGCGCCCCTACGGGGTTGGCTGAAAATGATCGTTCTGCCGCGTCAAAACAGCTTGCCGTGGGGCCTGCCACAGCTTCGCTGTTTTTCCTGGCATTCCAATCATTTTGAGCCAATAGAACAAATGGTTAAATTGGGTTTTGACCCTAATAATTATTATCTATTGACGTATTTCAAGCGCTCTTGTATTATGTAATGTAATTCGCTATTTAACATTTGGAAACTCGGCATGGATTTAACAAAGACATTCTCGGCCTTTTCAGCCGGCAAGAGCTGGCACGACAAGGTTCTTGAGGCTGACAAAATCTGGGCGCAGGTCAAAGAAATCTTGAACCGCGAAGCGCAGACTTTGCCCAAAACGCCGCGCCGCCCTGATGTACGGATGATCATTGAGAATATTTCCGGCCACGACCAGATTTTCAAGAACCCCGGTGACCATTCCGGTAGCAAGGAAGAACTGATCCCGGCCGCAGGCGACAAAAAAGCCGCAATGGTAATGGTCAAGGGTGAAACCCTGGCCGAGCAGTATAAAAACGCACAAACAATCTATGAAAGATACGATATGGGCACCAAAGGCCTCTCCGATACCTTTGTGGCCGATATGAAAGCCGGAAAGCTATCCGACCTCCTGGCCGAAGCCTACGGCCCCGCGCCATTCGCGCCGCAGGCTGAAAAGCTGGTCGATGTCGCATGGAAGTCAGCGGACGGATCGGAGGAGAATATTATACCCGTGAAAGGATCGGCTGCCGCCTTCGGCGCGCGCGCCGCAACCGAGGAAACCGTCTTTCTTGCAAAATTTCATATTTTTGTGAAGGGCACCGGAACAACGGCTGAACTTGTCGAAAGTGACGGCATGGCGATTGCCGTCAGTGAAGATTGGAAGACGAAAGCCGAAACCACACGTCCCATCGTGCCCAGCGTCGCCGCCACTTACTATGGCGAGCATTTCGCTAAAATCCCGCAAGCGGTCATACATCCTGATGGCATGCTCAAAGAAATCCTGATACAGACGCCCCGGCCACCCACGCCGCCAAAAGATCCCGCCACGCCCAAGCCATAATTCTACCTGAGAATCCTGAACGTAAACGCCTTCAGATACTGTGTTTCAGGCAAAAGCGGATGCACCGGGTGGTCCGGCCCGGCCGAGGACGTTCGCAACAATTGCGCCGTCCCCCCGGAACGGCTAATCCCCATGATGATCGAACGCAGCAATGCTTCGCTTTCCGCATGGTGCGAGCATGACGCAAAGAACAAGAACCCGCCCGGCTTGACGAGCGGCGCCGACAGTTTCGCCAGCTTTTCGTAGCCGTGCATGCCCGCATCAAAATCCTTCTTTGATTTTATGAAGGCCGGTGGGTCGACCGAGACGACGTCAAACGTCTTTCCCGCCTTGGCCAATGCCTCCATCCCGTCGAACGCCTTGGCATGGATAAACTCGCAAATACTTTCTTTCCCGTTCAGCCTTGCGTTGGCTCGCGCCAGATCCAGCGCGGATTCCGAGCTGTCCATGAAGGAGACTTTGGCCGCGCCCATAACCGCTGCCGTAACGCCAAAGCCGCCCGTATGGCAGAAAATGTCAATGACGCTGCCGCCCTTCGCCAGCTCGCCCACCCATTTGCGATTGTCGCGCTGGTCGTAGAACCAGCCGGTCTTCTGCCCTTGCAAAACATCGGCCATGAAGCGTGTTCCGTTTTCAACAAGCTCGACCTTACCTCCGTCCGGCAGAGCGCCTTTCCAGACCTTGACCTCGGACGGCAAACCTTCCTGCTCGCGCGCGGGCGTATCATTGCGAAGGACTATCACTTTTGGCGACAAGACCTTGTCAAGCGCGGGTAGAAAAATATCCGCAAGACGCTCCATCCCCGCCGTATTGACCTGACAGACCAGAACATCCCCGTAACGATCGACAATCAGCCCTGGCAGGTAGTCGCTTTCGGCATGGACAAGCCGGTAATAGGGATGATCGTAAAATTTCTGGCGCAGGGCCAACGCTTGCTTAAAACGTTCCTCGAAAAACGCCTGGTTGAAAACAGCATCGCCACCTATCGCCAGCATGCGGCCCATGAGTGCGCACGACGGATTGGCATAGCCGCGCGCCAATACTTGCCCCTTCTTGTCCACAAAGGATACTTCCGCCCCCGCCTTGAAGGAAAGCTCGCCCTGCTCGCGCGCGACCTCGGATTTATAAACCCAGGGGAAGCCATATCCCACGCGCCGCGCTGCGTCCGCGTTTAAAATGATTTTTGTCGTCATGACGCTTTTCCTTCCAGTAACGCATCAACCCATTGCGGCACGACGCTGCCCGCGGGTCCGTAAATCGCCTCGTCAAAGCTTGAATGCACGGCCGAGGGTTCGAGGTTCAGCTCGACCGTGCGGGCGCCCTGCGCCATCTCGACAAAACCCGCCGCGGGATAGACGTTTCCCGACGTGCCGATCGCGGCAAAAACCGCACAATCCGTCAGCGCCTTATAAATCGCGTCCATATAAAGCGGCATCTCGCCGAACCAGACGACATGGGGGCGAAGGCCGCCTGTGCTTTTACACTCCGCGCAAACAGAAGACCGGTCAAAATCCGTCATCCATTCCAAAACCCCGCCGCAATGATCGCAGCGGGCCTTCAAAAGCTCGCCATGCATGTGCAGCACCTTCCGGCTGCCACCACGTTCGTGCAGGTTGTCGATGTTCTGCGTGACCAACACGACCTCGCCCTCATAGTCGCGTTCAAGCCGGGCCAGCGCTGTGTGCGCCGGGTTGGGTTTTATCTCCGCGCTCAACAACTGGCGGCGACGGATGTTATAAAATTCATACACAAGCGCCGGATCGCGCGCAAAGCCCTGCGGCGAGGCCACATCCTCGATCCGGTGTCCTTCCCAAAGCCCGTCGGCCCCGCGAAAAGTGCGAATACCCGATTCCGCCGAAATCCCAGCGCCAGTCAATATGACGATACGTCCCTTGTCCATAGCCCTGTTTTATCCTAGATTACAGTCGGTTTTCAATGAAAGAGGTATCGCTATGGGACTGACCGCCCTTAAAATCCTTGTTTCCGCCTGTGTTATCTCGTTTTCATCGTGGCTGGCGGGTAAAAAGCCGGAACTGGCCGGTTTTATCATCGCTTTTCCGATCTCGACCATGCTGGCCCTTGCCTTCACCTATGGGGAGTATAAAGACCCCGAAAACGCCGTGCGCTTTGCCAAAAGCATTCTGGCCGCGATCCCGGTTTCCCTCCTGTTCTTTGTACCTTTCCTGCTGGCCGGGCGCCTCAAACTCGACTTCTGGTGGCTTTACGGCCTTGGAATCGCGTTTATTACGGCGGGCTATTTTATTCACCAGTTCGTGACGGAGAGAATATGATCTCGCCCCGCACCGCCTATCTACGAAATACTTTCGGTCAGGAAGATGCAGGGCTTCAAAAGGTTTCAGCCTCGGACGAAGCGATCCACGTCCGCCCCGAAGACGCCCGCATCCTTGAGTTTTTGATCAAGACCTGCGGCATAAAAACAATTGTCGAAATCGGAACGCTGGCGGGATACGGCGCGATCCGCATGGCCCGAGCCTTGCCGCCCGACGGGCATGTATACACACTGGAAGCCGATCCCGTCCGCGTCGAACGCGCGCGCAAAAACATCGTGGACGCAGGCCTTGCCGACAAAATCACGGTCATGCCGGGCACGGCGCTTAAAACGCTCACATCCATGTCCGGCCCCTATGACATGGTTTTTATCGATGCGGATAAGATCAGCTATGATGCTTATCTTGACTGGGCGGAAAAGGCGATCCGCAAGGGCGGGCTTATCGTGGGCGACAATACTTTCTTGTTTGGCGCTACCTACGAACCCACTCTGCCCGAGGGTGTCAGCAAAAGCGCGCTTGCCGCCATGCTGTCCTTCAACAAGCGCCTGGCCGATTCCAGCCGCTATTGCAGTATGATGGTTCCGTCTGATGAGGGGATGACCGTCGGGATGAAGCTTTTTTAGCCTGCATACTCCGGCAGAACCCAGGCGGCCGCCTTGCGCATTGTAATCGCTAAGGCCCCCGCTTCGCCACGCGTGCCGCGCCAGATTTGAACGGGAGCTGAGCCTGCTTTCTGGTACTCGGCCTGCATGACCGTTTCCTTCACCTGGCCTTTTTCATCCTTGATGTCCACCAGACGGATTTTAAAGGGGCTTTTGTTAAGCTGGGCTGCCACCAGCGCATCCTTGAAATGCAGGCAAAGGTCGTCAAGATTCATGGCGGCGACGCCCGACAGCTCGAACACCTGGCTTTCCTTGTGGCCGGGGCGGAATACTTCGATCGCAGATACGCCGGACGGCTGGCAATGCGTAATCCCCTTGTCCGCGGAAACAGAAACCGGCTCCTTCTTTGCCGCGTTGTCTACTTTCTCCGACGCCCACATATCTGAATTTTTTGCCGCAAACAATACGGCATCCTTCAGGGAAATGTTTTTCTCCCGGAACATCCCGGCGACGGCATGCAGCCCGGACAGCGCTTCACCGTCATTACCCGACAGCATCCGGTCGGCGAGTTTTGACAGCAACTCCAGGTCAAATATTACGGATTTTCCCTCACGCATGGAATTTACCCCCCTTGGACTATAGACCGCTGAATAAATCCGGCTTGTCCGGCCTGAAGCGAACCTTGAAACTCTCTTCAAAAGACAGCAACTGGCGGTTAAGGCTGCCAAGCCTGGCCGCGGCGGCACGCGATTGCCTGACCTCGGGCGATATTTGAGGTATTTCCTTTGCTTTTAAGCGGCTATGCACGGACGAAACAACGAAATGAAGATTAAACGCTTCGAGAAAGGCGGCTGATGCCGCCAGGGATTGTATGACCCTGTTTTCACGCTCGCCGCCCTGAACGGCAAAACTGAAGGTCGTATCCCTGTCTTCCGTGCGGTGCATGATCCCGCAGTGGAAACGCTCATCATCTTCTTCGTTGAAAGAGGCTGCAACATTTGAAAAATGCTGGATACGCATGGCCCGGCCAACTTGCTTTAAAACCTGTTCGGCAATCTCCATCGTTCCATCATAGTTTTCAAGCGTCAGAAGCGCGCATTGCTCCACAACGTCAGCGAATGGCGATGTCAGAGTCTTGAAAACAGGCTTGCCGTTGATATAAACCGCAACCCAGTTGCTGGTGTTATATTCCTTCTCGTAAGAAGAAATCGTCTGTTCCCAATGCGATTGCCAATCAAACGTCCGGCTCGTGAACGGTCCGCCTTTATGAAACTGCGAAAATACCTTGGCGGCCATTCGAACCGTGCCATGCATGTTCTGGCCGCGGATCACTATTTTTTCAATGGTCGATTTTTGCTGAAGCTTAAGAAAAATACGATTGCTGCGAATAATGGATGGGCCTGCCTCATCCTCCACGTCGGACAGGATATCCTGACGCGCTTCATTTACGAAGACAACCTTCTCCCGTACAAGGTTTGTGTTCAGCCTGTGCATAAACTCCGCCGTTCATACATAAAATAAGGTTCCGTTTTAACAATGCCATGAAGCCTTTATCTAAACAAGGCAAGCTTGCCGATTGTGCCTGGCGGGTAAGAACGCCGCCATCTTCTCTGGAAACTCTTTGCGGCCGTTGTCTTTTTCAAGATCACGCACAATTTTCAGAAGCGCCTGGAGATACTGAAGCTCCGATTTAAGCTGCACTTCCGTACAGGCATTTATGTTCCTGTTTGAAACATTGTTGAATTGACCAAGGAGGTTTTGCGCAACCCACCATTTGGTCTGGCGACGCCCTTCGGGGTAGTGCCCCCCCTTGTGACGATGAAAGGAAGAAGTCCGGTTATCCTGCTCGGTATCGACCAGAAAGCATATGCCCTCAACAAGCCCGGCAACGGAGAAGCCGCCCAGATCGTCAACGCCGCCAAACGCATGTTCCATGCCGCCCGTGCTGAACATCATCGCCACGGGGCCAAGCAGGCACATATCGGCCATCAAACCGCTGGTAAACTCACCGAAGTCAATATCAGAGGCTACTTTGGGGGTATTGGCCAGGGCGAAATCCCCTTTGGGTCCAAAACTGCGGATACGCTGCTTGATCCCTTCGATCCGGCGCGTCATCTGATGACGCAACGTCGCGAGCGCCTCTTGAGCCTCTTGGCTATCCCTTCCCAACCGGTCCTGACAAAAACCGTCAAACCCCTTCACGTCTTAACCCCTGTTTTATGGACGCAACCCCTTGCGTCACTTACGACTATACGTTTAAGATATGAAAAATTTATTAAGGCAATTAATATTGTCCATAAATATTATAAGTGGCTGAAATACAAAGAAAAAATAGTTGTTTTGGAAATGAATGAATATTAGATTCCAGAAGATCATGAGGAAGAAGATGTCCAAAAAAGCAAATCGCGCATCAACCATCGATTCGGCTGAGGTCGCTCAATTCAGCGCCCTGGCAGATCAGTGGTGGGACGAGGACGGGCCTTTCAAACCTCTGCATCGTCTTAATCCTGCGCGGATCGGTTATTTACGCGACCGCCTGATCGAACGCTTTGAAAAAGTCGAAGATCTCGAAATCGCCGACATCGGCTGTGGCGGCGGGCTTGTGACAGAGCCCTTCGCCCGCCTTGGCGCCGACGTCACCGGCGTCGATGCATCGCCGGAAAATATCAAGGCGGCCAAGGCGCATGCCAGAGACATGGGGCTTTCCATCCGCTATCTTGCCACGACCGCCGAAAAACTCGCCGCCGAGGGAAAAAAATTTGACGCCGTCTTCGCGCTTGAAATCGTCGAGCATGTGAATGATGTCGCGTTGTTTATTGACAGCATAACCCGCCTTGTAAAACCCACAGGCCTCTTGATCATGTCAACTCTCAGCCGCACACCCAAGTCCTTCGCGCTTGGCATTGTTGCCGCTGAATATATCCTGAAATGGCTGCCGCGCGGCACGCATGACTGGAAGAAGTTTCTGAAGCCCTCGGAACTTGCCGCACACCTTGCCGACAACGGGTTTGAGGCGCTGGATGTCACAGGGCTTGTCTATTCACCCCTGACCCGTGAATTTTCTTTAAGCAAATCCGACCTGGACGTTAACTATTTCCTGACCTCGGCACGAAAATGAAGGCACCCGCACTCGACAAAGCTTCTTTTTACCGCATCGCGACCATCAGCGTCGCCATGTCGGCCCTGATTTTAACCGGCATTGTCATCGTCGTCCCCTTCATTCCCGCAATGCTTCTGGCGCTGATCTTCACGATGTCAACCTGGCCCGCCTTCTCGCGGCTTGAAGCCCGTCTTGGACACCGCACCACGCTGGCGGCGGGCATCATGACCGTGCTTTTGGCGCTGGGTTTCATTGTCCCCCTCTTTTTCCTGGCCGGCAGCCTGGCCGACAACTTCACGCGCTTTAGCTCGGTCGTAACGCAAACATTGCAAAACAAGCATGAGACGCCGCCGGAATGGGTGGCGTCGATCCCCTTTGCCAAAAGCGCCATCAATAAAATCTGGGCAAACTATATACAGGACACTTCCTACCTGACGGAGACGATGAGAAAATACGCAAGCACGATCTATCAGGGACTGATCGTGATGGGAACCGCGATTGCCAAGGGCGTTATCGACCTGACCCTGGGCATTCTATTTTCCTTCTTCCTCTTCCGCCACGGCATGACGGCTTTTGACAGAGTCCGTACGCTTATTGAAAAATTCATCGGCGGGCGGGCCTTGCATCTTATGACCGTTTCCAAAAGCACGATGATCAGCATTGTTTACGGCATTCTCGGCACGGCGCTGGCCCAGGGGACGGCGGCCGCCATCGGTTTTGCCATTGCCGGCGTGCCGGGGCCGGTCTTTCTGGCGCTTCTAACCTGCATCTTGTCGCTGGTGCCCGTGGGGCCGCCCCTGATCTGGATACCGGCCGCCCTATGGCTCTTTACCCAGCAGAAGATCGGCATGGGTATTTTCATGCTGGTTTACGGCTTTCTGGTCATCAGCGCCATCGACAATGTCATGCGCCCCTATCTGATCAGCCTTAACAGCCGCCTGCCGCTGCTGCTGGTGCTGGTCGGCATCGGCGGCGGTATTCTCGCTTTTGGCTTTAGCGGGCTTTTCATAGGCCCCGCCGTGCTGGCGGTCATCTATACCCTGATCCTTGAAGCAACAGCCCCAAGATCGGCCTCCGCCTAAAAACTATTTGCTATGCAGATTTTTAAGAAACTTCGGGATCAGAAAGAAATCAATCGCCCCGAGCACGACAAGCATCCCTCCCAGCAACTTTTCTAAAAACCCGTCAATCGGAAACAGCATTTCAGCAAAGCCGCCTAAATTGAAGGCCACGGCCACGCCGCCCAGCATCATCACGGCGCCAAACCCCCGGACGATATTTCCCACCAGTTCCGCCTGATTTCCGGTTTGTTTCTGATCGTTCATGTTTTTCTCCTTTGTGATTCACTATGTTCCAACGCGTCCGCCAGGCGGTGTTCGGCCGATCCCGGCCTTAAAGGTTTTTGCTGGCTTTCATGCGGGGCCCAGCCTGTCGCATAAACCACCTGAAACGTCGCTGTAATTCTTCCGTCAGCGTCCTTGGGATAGAGCCCGGCCGCCCGCCCGAACAGGCGGCGCGACCCGCCCTGACGCATACGGTGCAACGCCGCATTGCTTTCGCCCATGCCGCGAAGATCGCGCATCAGGGCATAGATATCCGAATAACTGACTTTCAGCACGTCAAAGTCAACGACCGGCAATGAAAACCCCGCGCGCTGCAAAAGCGCGCCCATATCCTGAACATCGACAAAGGGCGACACCCGCGCGCTCATCCCGCCAAACAGCTCGAGTTCGGCCTGCATCAATGCCTGGCGCAACTCCTTGAGAGTTTCGCCGCCAAAAATCCCTCCCAGGAACAAACCATCGGGTTTCAGGACCTGCCGGATCTGGACAAGCGCTCCGGGCAAATCATTAACCCAGTGGAGCGAGAGATTGCCGATCACTGCGTCAAAGATGCCGTTAGCGAATGGCAATAACTCTTCATCCGCCACAACCGCAAGCGCGTTCTTTTGCGCCGTGCCGAAGGAAATACCCGATGATATAACGGTCTCGACACCGCGCGCGGCTTGCAGGGCCGAGGTCAGGTACCCGCCCCGGCACCCCAGATCCAGCACTAAAGGAAAGTCACGCCGAATATCGGGCAGGCGGTCCGCCAGACGCTTGGCAATCTCTTCGAACAGAAAGCCGTGACGGTCTGAAACCGCTGAAAAACGATCCCGGCGGCGACGAACAAGATTGCGGTCGAAAACACGCATGATGAAACTACCTTGCACCGTCCGGCGGGTGCTTGGGCTTGAAGAAAAGCTTTCTGTCTTCTTTTTTCTTCTTAAGCTGGGCGCCGATTTTGAAGATTTCCTTGTCGATGCGCTTGACGGCCTTGGTTTCCGTGATCTTGATGGACAGCGCCCCCAGAGCGCTCTTGAGCGCGCCCTTCTTTTGCTTTACATCGACGGGCTTTTCCGTCGCGCCGCCTTGCACGGCTGCCGGCGCTGCCGGCTGGGCGATGTGGAGCTTGCGGTGCCCCAGCGCCTGAACGGACGCGCCGTGAAGTTCCGTTTTCTGCGTTGAAAGCACCCCCCCCTTCTTGCGCAGCGTATCCATCGTCCGGGCAGGGGCCATGCCCATATCCTCGCCGAACCTCATGTGCACACGTGCAAACAGCTTGAGCAGGTCGCCTGAAAAACGCGAAAAACACCACAGCCACCACAGGCGTTTCATCTTCGTATATTTACGGTGCGTCGCCCGGAACTCCCCCTGCGTTGCGATCATAAAAGGATAGACGCGCTGCGGCGTGATGCCGACATGGGTGAAGTAGCTTTCACCCAGCTGTCCGACGCGGTCGGGCGGTACGCCGAATTTTTTTCCAATAAACACCTTGGCGTCCATCAGCGTCTTGACTTCCTTCGGCAGGACGAAGCTGGGCGCCACCAAAGTTCCCCCATCGCCAGCAATACGTTGCGGCACGGGAAGCATCTGGGCTTCAAGTTCAACCATCAGGCTGTTATCCCAGCCCTTGGTCACGGGTATGATCACGGCGATATTTTCGATGCCGTCGCCGGTCACGATAAATTCGACATCCTTGGAGGCAAGCCCCCGCACGGCGCCGCCTTGCTTGCCTTCCTCGACAAAGACTGAACGCACGGCCTTCAGATGCTTGGGCTTGCCTTTTTCATCGGTAAACTTGGCGGGCTTCAGGTCCGCCAGCATCTTTTCAGGGTCCGTTTCTTTTTCAAGCTTGCTGCAATTGGGAATGGGCATTTCCTCCCCGATCCAGCCCGGCGGCTTGAGGCCGTGTTTTTGCAAAAGCCAATAGGCGTGCAGTTCCAGCCGCGGTTCGGACAACATGCCGACCTGCGAGGCGCGAACGATGTCGCCAGCGTCGAGCTCTATAATCGTTCCGGCCTCGACAAAACCAAACTTGGTAATTCCTTCGACGGGCCATGTCGTTTTCTGCGGATCGTAGACTTCCATGAACACGGGCTCGATCGCCTCGTCAATCCGGTCGGGTGCCGGATACCAGGTCGCGCCGACATGCATGCTTTCGGTCTTTGTGACCTTCAATCCCGCATATTTGCCGATAAAATCCGTGATCAGCTTCTGGTTTTCATCGGCCCGGTCCGTCATCCCATCCATGTTCATGACGATGGGTTCGACCAGATGGCCGGACCAGCGCTTGCCGTCCAGGTTGGCGTTGCCGCGGTACACCGCGTTGATGATGGGCCTTGGATAACCGCTGCGGACATACATCACGACCCGCCCGTCGCGCGTCAGGCGATAAGGGATAAGATCACAACGTTCGCCCGGCCTGCGGACAAGTTCTTGTATCTTTCCACTGTTGTCGTCACGGACCAGAACGACATCAAGTTCCGCCGGCGCTTCCTTGGATGGACGCCGTTCCTCGAGGATCAGGCTCTGCTTGTCCGCAGTTTTTTGCGCCACAATGAAATAATTCGTGGCCGGCGGGTTCAGAGCCCCCCCCTGTTCATTATAAAGCTGGAATTTCCCGTCATAGGATTTTTTGACGACCCATGGATTCCAGTAAGGCGCCGAATAGACCATGCGCATGCCAAAGCGGGCAAATTCGCGGCGATAATCGGCCCAGGTAAAAAAAGTGTACTCCTGCTTTAGCTCCTCATTCCAATGCTCGCGGTACTCCTTGCGGTGGATGAACTCCAGCGCCCATTTGTGCGGCAGGCGGAAAAGCCGGGTCTTTTCACGGGTTGGTGCCAGTTCTTCAAGGAAAAAACCCTCGCAGCCGCTGCCCATCGGGCGCGCGGTCTGGGAAAACTGGATCAAAAGCTCCGCCACGGACATGGTTTGCACGGACATTCCCTGGCTGGGCGCGTCAGGAAATTCAAGCAGAACGTATTCTTCCTCCGGCGGCATCAGATAATCGCGCACCAGCATCGTTCCGCCGATTTTAAGCTTGCGGATTTGCTTTTCCAGCACGATGGACACTTCTTCGGGGTTGTAACCTTTTGCCGAATAAATCTCATGAAAAACGTTCGAGTTAACGACGCCGTCGACTGAATTATCGGCAAAGCCGCCGATGGTTATATCGTCAACGCGAAAGGACAGGTTCGGCAGGCAGAAAGTCCGGCGGGCAAATTCAATCGCGCCCTCGTCGCGGTCGATGCCGATGATTTCCGCCCTGGGATTAAGCTGGGCCAGCACGTAGGCGATCTCCCCGCGGCCGCAGGCCATATCGACGATCTTGGCGCCCGCCGGCAGCAGAAAATGCGCTGAAATCGAAGCCGCCTTGTTCCTGATGAAATCCGGCATTTCAATGACGTAGCGCTGGCGCAGGACCTCGTCCTTCGCCTTTTCCGAGAACTTTCGGATGCTGACAGCTATCTGCTCGTCTATTTCTGTACGGTCGGTTTTCGACATGCTCGCCAGTCTAGCCTGCTTTCATCTATATTTGTACACTTTTATTATACGTAAAACAAGATTTTGCTGTTTTGTTCCCGTTGCCCGTTCCTAAAAAATCAGTCATTTTCAACGTCATGCTTCATCGTCGAAAATCCCGTTTAACCGCCTTGGCGCAACAGGCCATCGACCTTATCCTGCCACCCCGTTGCCCCATGACCGGCGCTCTGGTCGATGCCCAGGGATTGATCGCGCCTGGCTTCTGGTCGCAGCTGCGCTTCATCGAAGCGCCTTTCTGCCACCGCTGCGGCATGCCGTTCGACTTTGCACCTGAATCCTCCAACGTCGTCTTTCTCTGCGGCGCGTGTCTGGATTACCCGTCGGTCTTCGACAAAGCGCGTTCAGCCACCGTCTATGATGACGTCAGCCGCCGCATGGTCCTGAAGTTCAAATATGGCGACGAACTGCACTTGAGAAAGACCTTCGCTCTCTGGCTTAAAAAAGCAGGCACCGAGCTTCTGACGGAAACAGACGTCATCGCCCCCGTGCCGCTGCACCGTTTCAAGCTCTGGATGCGGCGTTTCAATCAGGCTGCTATTTTGGCATCGTCGCTGGGCGAGGAAGCCGGCCTGCCCTGCATCCCCGATCTTTTGCAGCGCACCCGCGCCACAAAACCGCACAAAGGCATGACAGTGCCGGAACGCAAGAACAACGTGCGGGGCGCTTTTGACATCAATCCATCTCACGCCGCACGGATCAAGGATAAAAACGTCCTGATCATCGACGACGTCCATACAACGGGATCGACACTCAACGAATGCGCCCGGACACTTTTGGACGCAGGCGCGGCAAAGGTCTTTGCCCTGTCGCTGGCGAGGGTGGTTAAGTAGGGTCAGTACATAACAGATAGCGATCGTAGTTGATTGATAATTTACATAATTAATATTTCGTAATCATTGACTCTATTGCCCTGAGCGTGTATTGTCCATTATATATGTTAATTATTTTAACTCACAAGGTGCCCCAATGCAAAAGCAAAATCTCATAACCCAAAAAGAGTTCATGGCCGCTTTTAATAAAGCCTGCAGCCCAAGGCAATCCACATTGGATGTCATGCAAAACCTGTCCGGGAGCCATCCTGGCATACAAAAAGACTTTCGAGCGTGGACAGGGTTTAAAGAAGCGGCATACAAGATTTTCTCATCGAAAAGCCCGGCGTCAAAATTAAGCGCCATGGAAATATACGCAGCCCTGAAAAAAGCCACTGCTCTAAAAGAAAAGAATGATATGATGCAAATCTTCGTTCAAGCTGTCACCAAGGACGTTTTTGCCGCCATTCCCCAACTTAAAAAAGAAGCTGAAAAGAACGGCGAAGTCTTCGCAGAACCAAAATACGCTTCGCGATCGCAGGAACGAGTTAATGAAAACAGCGGCGGCCGCGGGGACACTTACACCTATCCAAAACCTGACGCGTGGGCGGACGACAATCGCATGGGACCTGGCAGGCACGGCAGCTACTAGGCAATGGGTTAAAACCCAATTTGACCAACTGTTCTATTGGCTCAAAATGATCGGAATGCATTGCCTTGGCGGCACAGCGTCTGCAGGGCTGCCCCGTGGTGCACATTGACTATCTCGACTTACAAAAGATTATGTTAATAAATGTTTTTTGAATTATCACATTGATAGTAAATGAAAATATTAACCTCGCGGCTATTTTCAAAAACTGCTATGGTCCGGGTCCAACAAAAACGGAACGCCATCATGTTCATCAACCTGCCTAACCTCCTGACGATTTCGCGGATCGCGGTAATTCCTGTCATTGTGGTTTTGTTTTTTATTCCCGACGCCTGGGCGGCATGGACAAACGTCGCGCTTTACACCCTGGCAGGCGCGACTGATTTTCTGGATGGATACCTGGCGCGCTCGACCGGGCAGATTTCAGCCTTTGGCCGTTTTCTTGACTCTATTGCCGACAAGCTGATTGTGTCGGTCGCGCTTTTCCTCGTCGTCGCTTTCGACCGGCTGGAGGGCATCTGGATCATTCCGGCTATTGTCATCCTGATGCGCGAGATCCTGATTGCCGGCCTGCGCGAGTTTTTTGCGCCTTACAACATCCAGCTTAAAACCAAGCCGCTTGCCCGCTGGAAAGTCCTGATCCAGATGGTGGCCATCGGTTTTCTGATCGCGGGCCCGTTTGGCCCCACACTGGTCCCCTACGCGGAAGAAATCGGCCGCTGGGGCCTTCTTGCCGCCGCCATTCTGACCGCCACGACCGGCTGGGATTACTGGGTCGACAGCTACCGCGAGTTCAAAAAGCTTCACGCCGAAGGCAAAATCTAAGCCTCCATTTTACATCATACTGTTGATATTTTTTTGTTTTGCACTTGAATCCGTTCTCGCTATACTCCTCCGGCATGTTTGCTGGCGGTGCGGTTTTAAGGGGGCCGTATCGCATTTAAAAAACGGCAGGCATGGTCTGTAATAAAGGGGACTGCACTTGGGGACTTTTAACTACGATTCATTTGCCGATCTGACGGGGATTTTTGCGCTGAAAAAATCCGGCGCCCGCCTTATGCGCGCTTTTCGCCTGCCTGCCGCGCCGCCGCCCAAGAAACCCGCGCCGCGCATAACCCTTGATACATTCCCTCAATCCCGCTTCACCGATTTCCACGCCATACGCATGTACGCCAGCGCGCGCTTTAAAACCGCCGCGGCTAAGCCTGAAAAGAAACGTGGAACGCTGAAACTGAAAATCGTTGCATCCTCGCCGGAGCCCGCGGAAGAACCTGTGGCCGTGGAAAAACCACGCCTGAAACTGAAACTCAAGGAAAAAGTGGATCTGCCGCCGCCCGTGATGCTGACACGCGCAAGCTCGGCCTCGGATCTGGCCGCCGCCTTCCGCGCCGAAATGCGCATCATTACCGAAAAAACACCGGCTGAAATAGCCAGTACGCCCGCCATCGATAAATCCCGCCGTCTGTCGGCACGTAAAAGCTGGGCCGCCCTGATCGCCGCATCACAGGAGCCACCGCAAAGAACGCGCGATTTCGATCTGGCATCCGCGTTCAGAAGCGAGATGAAGAAAATGCTCGAAAAGCAGGAAGCTCCCGCCGACACAAGCAACGTCGTGGCCTTCCCGGCGAAATACGAGAAATTTTCGCTCGCCACGCGCCGCCGCGTACTTGGAAATCATTTCAGCGGCTGAGGACGGCTATCGCTTCTTTCCATCGGCAAGACGTCACCGGGTTTCTTGTCACCGCCAGTCATCCATATGGCATCAAGCTTATAAACATTAGTCCAGCCAAGATACGCGATCTGCGGCAGAGTCACATCCGTCAGTGAAATCATACGGGTCGGGTGAAGCGAGTTGGTGCAATAAATCAGGATAACCGTATCTTTGGACGGAGCCACAGCCGCCAGATTTTCTTCAGTAATATCAGGCCCCAGAAAAGCGGCGCCCTGGATGCGCTCCAGATCATACTCCGTGCGACTGCGCACATCGGCTACAACCGTTCCCGGTTTTGCGCGCAACTCCATAAAACGCGCAAGATCAACCGTACGCGACTTGGCGTCAAATTCCGCCGCAAACCGATGAAATTCATCATATGGGACAATACGCGATTTTATATCCACCTCTGCCAAAGCGGGCCCCGCCAGAAAGCCCGCCGCCAGGACAGCCGCCAGCAAAACAAGACAGAACCTATTTACCCGCAATCGTCACACCGTTGATGCGCGTCGTGGGCGCGGCGAAGTTGGTGCGCGTATTCGGATGCGCGGGCGTATCGTTTGCGACGAAAACATTCATGAACATTTCCTTGAGATTGCCTGACACCGCAAAACCCGCAACCGGAGTATCCGTGACCTTGCCGTCCTTGATCAGGCGTCCATGCGCCTGGCGGGAGAATGTGCCGTCGTTGTATTTGACGGTCCCGCCGTGGAAACCCTCGACATAAATCCCGTCCTTGATGTCGGCCATCAGCTCGGCCGGCGTCTTTTGACCCGGCACGACAGTCACGTTCGTCAGACCGTCTTCACGGCCGCTGGGCTCAACGCCCAACTGACGCGCCGACATAAGATTGGTGACATAGGATTTCAGGACGCCTTTTTCAATGAAGGTGACCGGTTTCATTTCAAGCCCGGCGCTGTCGACCTGGCTGGACGCAAGTCCTTTAGCAACCAAAGGATTGTCAACGATCGTAATCTCCGGGCTTAAAACCTGCTGGCCGAGCTTGTCCTTCATGAAGGTCATCTCCTTAAACACGGCCGTACCGCCAATAGAGGAAAGAACCGATGAAAAGAACGTTTGCGCCGCATCCTGATTGAGGATAATCGACGCACTGCCGCTTTGCGGCAGTTGGGGATTGAGCTTGGCCACCGCCAGCTCGCCAGAAATGCGTCCAACGACGGCAGGATCGGCCATATCGGAAAAGTGCCGCGCCGTGCTGAACTCGCCATCAACCTGCATGCCGTTTTTATCGGCCGCAATAATCTCGGCCCCGGCGCCATAGCCTGTCTTAGCGCTGTAGTGATCAATGCCATTTGTTGCCAGCGTCAGGGTGTGACTGACAGCTTTGGAAATATCCACGCCGCGCGCCGTCTTGACGCCCGGCACGGCCATGGCCGCAGCCTCAACCTTTTTCGCGTACTCAACCAGAGCCTCAAAGCTTGGCTCGTTTTTATCAAATAAATCAAAATCAGCCTTGACGCCCTTGAACACCTTTTCAGCCTCCAAAAGACGGTTCAGTTTGTTCGCCGGAACCAGATGGATGATCTGCATGTTATCCAGCATGGCATTTTTAAGAACATCAGCGTCAAAAGTGTTCTTGGTGAACGACAGCATACGGTCGCCCGCATAAAGGGCTACGGTTGCCCTGCGCTCAACACCCGAAGACGAGTTTTCAATATCGCCCCTGGCGACCGAGGCTTCCACTTCCTCGCCCATGGACAGAATGACTTTCGCATCCGTGATGCCGAAGGCCGCCCCCGCCTCTTTTGCGTACCGGATCAAACCTTCCCCCAAGGGGCGCGCGGTATCCAGAAATTCTTTTCGTGCATCCATCATTTTTCTCTCCCTTGCCTTCATTTGCCGCGACCGCCGACGGTCATGTTTTTCACCAGAATGGTGGGCTGTCCGCTGCCGACCGGAACGCTCTGCCGGTTCTTGCCGCACATACCCCGGCTCTTTTCAAGCTTGAGATCATTGCCGACCATGGCGATCGAGCCGATGACTTCAAGTCCATCGCCGATCAGCGTCGCGCCCTTGACCGGCTCGCACAGCTTGCCATCGCGGATACGATAACCCAGTGTCGCGTTCATGTTGAACTTGCCCGAGGTGATGTCGACCTGCCCGCCGCCCATATCGGCGATATAAATGCCGTCCTTCACTGATTTGATAATGTCTGCCGGATCGTGCCTGCCGTTTTCAAAATAAGTGTTCGTCATGCGCGGCATCGGACGGTGCGCATAAGTTTGACGCCGCCCGTTGCCCGTCAGATCCGCATTCATCAGCTGAGCATTCTGGCGGTCGTTTATGTAGCCCTTAAGAATGCCTTTTTCGATCAGAACATTGCGGCGCGTCGGCGTTCCTTCGTCGTCGAAGTGCAAACTGCCCCGCTCGCCCGGAATGTCGCCCTGTTCCACAACCGTGACTTCATCTGACGCCACGCGGGTGCCGATCTTGATCTTGTCCGTGTTGTAGACGGAAATGCCCTTGCGGTTGAAATCGGCCTCAAGCCCGTGGCCCACGGCCTCGTGCAGAATGACCGAAGGCCAGCCGGGGCCCAGCACAACATCCATCCGGCCTGCCGGCGCCTCGACCGCGCGCAGCAGTTCTTCAGCTTGATGTAACGCTTCCTTGGCTGCCGCCTCATACGCCGCCTTGTTGAAAATATCCTTGCAGTCGACGCGGCCGCCCATAATAACCTGCCCCGTTTCAACCTTGCCGTCCTTGTCCTTAACGGTAACTTTCAGGCTCATCTGCGCTGTGGGCTTCCTGTCTGTCAGGCTTTTGCCGTCAGCCGTGATGATATGAACGGATTTGGATGCCGCGCTGTATTCTATACCCACGTCAAGAATGGCTGAGCCGTCATTGGCCGGCAGCAGGGATTTTGCAAAAGTCTCGATCTGGTTGATAGCTTCAATCTTCTCGGCAAGCGGCATGCTCTTGACCGGATTGATCTGGGGGTAGAGCTCCTGCTCGACACGGCCCGAGGGTTTGGGTTCAACCGCCGGAACATCGGTACGCAAGATCTTTCTGGCTTTTTCAATCGCGCCTTTTAAAACGGCGGCGTTAAACTCATCCGAGTGGTTAAAGCCCACGCGTTCGCCCTGCCCAACGCGAAAGCTAAACCCGGCGTTGCCGTTACCCGTTTCGATTTTTCTAAACTGTCCTTTTTCCTTGACGATGCTCTCGCCCTCGGTGATTTCCTGATAAAACTCGCCGTAGTCGGCGCCTTTCAGGCCTTCTCTGACAAGGGTAATCGTTTGCTCGAGCGTCAGGTCCGAGCCTTTGAAGAACTGGTCGATGAAAGACGGTTTTTTATCGGTCATTTGCGGCGCACTCCGGCTAGGGTTTTAATTTTCATATTATTTCAAAATTGGGTACCAAAGTCAATGAGTATTTCTGGTTATGCCGATTCTTAACCTTTGTAAATGCCGATTTTTTGATTTTTGTATGTAAATCAATATATTATAGAGAGATATATAGTGGCTTGAATAATTTATGACATGATTCTCTCATGTCATGCCCGCCTTGCGCGGGCATCCGGCCTGCGGCGGAGCCGCAAAATATTGACTTGGCGGAGCCGCAAAATATTAACTTGGCGGAGCCGCAATATATAATTCCAGTTTTGTCGTCATATGACTTGATATGACGCGCTTTCCAGACCCCCGCGTAAAGCGGGCTGATAAACAAGGACGAGGAATCTTTGCCCTGACGGGAAAATAGGAGATCCCTCGTCGCCAAACTCCTCGGGATGACAGGCATGGATAATTTTGGATTCAGCTATAAAAAAACAGCCTTTTACGACGGAAACTTATTTTTTGAAAATCAGCCGGGTCCCGGAGCTTTGGTTCCGGGATTGCTGGCAAGCTTGACGCTCGAAGGCTCTGCCTTGAATTTCGCACTGCCCATCATTTTTTTTGCCGTGACTTCATAGCCACTGCCCTCTTTTTTGACCGTCACATCCGCGCCGTTGGCTTTCCACGATGCATTGATAATGGTTCCACCACTTAAGCCATCGCTCGAGGCTTTAAGCCCTTCGACGAGTTTGTGATCACTTGCGCCTGACGGAATGCCAAGCGCGCTTTGGGCGTCCGGCGTCGCATCCTTTACAAACATGCAAATATCCTTGCTGCACTCGCGGAACTCAATAGTCGCAAGCCGCCCCCCACCATCTGCATTTTTGATATCAAAACTTCCACTGATGGCAGAACCGCCACTGCCCGCTTCACCTGCATAACTGTTACCAGCCATGCCGCCGGCCAAGGCTGCCACTGTGCTTATCCCGACAATTAACTTAACCGCTTTTTTATTAAATATCTTGAGCAAACTCATACGTAAATCCACCCGTACTATGACCGGTTCCTTACGTATTATTATATGAAAATATGGTTAATTTTTTCTTAACGATTAAAAAAAGCGCGGGCGGAGATTACTCCCCGCCCGTCACCTTTTCTGCTTTATAAAGCCTGTCTCACAAAAGGCTTTTAGAGCTTGAACTTGAAGCCCTTGCCCTTGTCCTTGCCAAGGTCAATTTTCGCGTTCTTGGCGTTATCGTTCGACGAAACGCCATCCAGAAGGGTGCTGACCTCCTGGCGGAACTCAGCAAGGGACGGAGCTGCATCGGCCTTCTCCGGCTCTGCCGCGCGCGACAATTGCTTGACCGCTGCGTTGGCAATGCCCGTGACCACGCTCGACACCGACGACGGAGCCGGCATGCCGCCGACCAGTTTGTGGGTCATCGCCGATACCCGGTCCGGGGTGATGCTTTGGACCAGCGCAAAAATCTGCGGCGCGATCATATCCGCGGAAATATTCGAAACCGTATCGCGGATCGTGCTGGCCACTTCTTCAACCGGAGCGTTTTCAAGCTGGGCAAGTGTTTGGACCGCATTGCCCAGAAGAGCCTGCTGCCATACCGGCATATTGGGCAGCTGTTCTTCAAGCATGACGCGCATGTCCTGTATGATGTTGCGGCCCGGCTGTTCTTTGGTTTGCTCGATCGCAGGCTCGACTACCTGCTCCATAACGATACGGGCAATTGCCTGCTGGGGACCGTCCATCTGATCGATCTTGTCCTTGAGCAGCATCTTCAGACCATCGACCATGTCTTTATCGATTTCGCCCTTGAGCTGCTTGGCAACCGCGATCGATACTTCCTCGCTCTTGAGTTGGTCAAGAAAGCCGTCAATGCCCAATTGCAGATTCTCGAGACTGACGGATTGAGCCATCATGCTGACGCCATCGGCAAGTTCACGGCCCGCAATGAAGCCATAAACATCGCGCACCGTCTGCTCGACGTATTGTTTAGGAAATTCCTGCAGCCCGCGCTCGACCATCGCTTTGCCGCCAGCCGCTGACATGCGCCCAATCTTGCGCTTGAGTTCCATAGGATCCTTTCCTTGGACAGCTTTCATAAAAGCGTCGCGGATCATTTTTAAACCATCTTTCATATCGTCGTTGTTAAAGTTCATGTGCTCTTCCTCACCTGTTGTTGGCAAAAGACACCGCTTTTACCGGGGCGGTCCTTTTTGCTGCTTAAAAATTCTCTTGTGCGAGACGTCATGCGGACTCTAAAAAGCCTGTCGCCGCTTGTCAAACTAATTTTATGTTCAACAGAGATTGACGAAATATTATTTTTTACATTTAGGGAAAATATTTTATATGAAAATATTTATGCCATAATATCTAGAAGGCTTCCGAGCATCTCTTCTTCTGTTTTTATGACAGAGAGGTTGGCCTTAAAGGCAATTTTTTCGGAAATAAGATCGACGGCTTCCTGGGCCAAATCAACCTTGGGTACGGCGATCATGCCTTCGGCGTTGGCAAAGGCCGAGTTGGGATCATAGACAACGGAATAGCCATTGGGATCTTCGGTTATGGTGGCCTTAACCCCCGCCCCCTCCCCCCCTGCTGTGACTNNGTGACTGGCGTTAACTGTGTTTGCAGGCGTTTATAGACGCCAGAAGCTGGCGCGGAAGGATCCTGACTGGGGACCGGCCCGCTGGTCAGGGCATTGGCCACGTTGCTTGCCGTCGCCGTCATCCGGCGGCTTTGAGCGTTTAGGCCCGAAAGAGCTATTGAAAAAACGTCCATTATCCCAAGCCCTTGTTTTTAATGGAATCTATCAAATAATTAACAGATAGACCCTTCCCTACAATTATATTCTCTCATAAAAAAATTAATAAGCAGTTTTTATTAACCATCTTTTGGTTAAAATACCCATGTAAAGAGGCCTTTGATTTACTGGGGGTTTTTGAAATGAAGTCTTTTTTTGCCTTACTGCTTGCCACAACTCTTTTGGCAGGTTGCGCCGCGCAGCCCGAAGATGAGTACAGGATGGCGGGAAGAAGCGTGTCGGGAATTGAAATGCATCCCTTCATGGTTCGCCCTGATCCAAACGCCGATCTGAAACCCAAAAGCTGGTCAAGTCGTCATTATCATCCCGCCCAGTGGGAAGGGATGGACTGGGATCCGCAAGCATGGAATGAAAACTGGACGCCGGCTGTCGCCCTTGCCCGGCTCTACAACGGCGGGGTTTTGCACGACCAATATGCCGAACGCGTTCCGGTCCTCGAAGTCGGTCCGCGTTTTTACGAGCTTTCGGATCTTGATCAACGCCGAAGCGTCAAGCTTGCCGTCGATTACTACGGCATGCTGGAGCAAAAGTCCGGCCTGGTCGAACTGCGCGACTGGCACACCCATGATCGCATCGGCGTCTATACGCAATCCGGCATGATGCTGGATTGAAGATACAAAAATAAATGTACTGCAAACCCGGTCTTATAGCATTCGCTCTTTGTTTCCTGCTGGCATGGGCTGCGCCAACTCCTGCGCGCGCGCTTGACATCATTCGCGATGAGGAAATCGAGGAGACGCTTAAGATCATCGCCAAGCCCATTCTGGAAGAAGCCGGAATAGCTCCCGACGATGTCACGTTCCTGATCATCAAGGACCCCGCCGTCAATGCCTTTGTTGCCGGCGGAATGAACATGTTTTTTTATACCGGCCTTCTGCTTGAAACGCAAAATGCCGAAGAGCTGGCCGGCGTCATTGCCCACGAAGCAAGCCATATCGCCTTCGGCCACCTGACACGGACCAAGGCCGAACTTCAACATGCCTCTGCGCAAACAATTCTGGCCAGCATTCTTGGCATCGCCGCGGCCGTTGCCACGGGAAACTCCCAGGCTGGCGTTGCCGTGGCGACGGGTGGAGGGCATCTTGCGGCCAGCCAGTTTCTGAAATTCAGCCGCGAGCAGGAAAGCGCCGCAGATCAGGGAGCTATCAACTATCTGAAAGCAAGCCGCGTTTCCATCAAGGGCATGCTGGAATTTCTTGACCGCCTTGCGGGGCAAGAGCTCCTGCCCGAGGGGCGCAAATCGGAATACGTCAGAACGCACCCGCTGGCCATGGACCGCGTTGCCTTCCTGCGGTACACGATCCAGCAAAATCCTTACTCGCCAACGCTGCCCGAGACATGGAACAGCGGGCATGCCCGCATGCATGCAAAATTGATCGCTTATCTTGATCCCGATAGAGCGCTGCAAAAATATGCCGTAACGGGCAAAGAAGATGAGATTCCCAACTATGCCCAGGCCATCGCCTTTTACCGCAAAAACGCCTTTGACCGGGCGCTTGGCATTATCAACACCCTTGTCGGCAAGCATCCGCAAAACGCTTATTACCACGAGCTCAAAGGGCAGATCCTTTTCGACCACCGCAAGGCAACGGAGGCGGCTGAATCTTATAAAAAAGCCGTGGAGCTGATGCCCGACGCCGCGCTTTTACGGATAGCTCTGGCCCAGGCCCTTCTGGACAGCAAGCCGCAAAGCCCGGAACTCGCCAAAGAGGCCATAAGCACCCTTGGCCGCGCGCTTCAGATCGAAGCAAAATCACCGCGCAGCCATCGGCTTATGGCCACCGCCTATGGGCGGCTTAAGAATGAACCGATGGCGCAGCTGCATCTGGCAGAAGAAGCCCTGCTGCGCAACGATCTGGACAACGCCGAAAAACTGGCCAAACTGGCCCAGCAGGGGCTTCCAAAAGAAAGCAAAACTTCCTTGCTGCGCACGCGCGATCTTCTTGATTATGTTCACGCACTCAAGAAGAAAAAGAAAGATTGATATGGCCGAAAGCAGCGTTCTTTACTACAATTTCCCTCTGAAAGGATCTACACCATGAAACAACTTCGCTTGCTTGTTATCCCCTCTCTTCTGGCGCTGGCGTTTGCCGCCTGGTCTTCCGCTTCCACACATGCGGAAGAAGACCCGCAAAAAGCTCTCTCACAGGTACAGGCTGAAGCCGCGGCGCTGACCAAAAGCGATGTCGAAAAAATCGTCCGCGACTATATCAAGAGCAATCCGCAGGAAATTCTCAACGCCGTTGACGAATATCAACGCGCCCTGGTAAGCGAACAGCGTAAAACAGTGCTGGCGCAAAACAAGTTTTCTCTTTTCAAGGATGAAGCGCCCGAAGCCGGCAATCCCAAAGGCGATGTGGCTGTTATAGAGTTTTTTGACTACAACTGCGGCTACTGCAAGCGCGTCTTGCCGGACATTCAAAAACTCCTGGATGAAGATAAAAACGTACGCTTCATTTTTAAAGACTTTCCGATCTTGGGCCCCTCTTCGGAGCTGGCTTCCAAATGGGCTCTGGCCGCGGCCAAGCAGGGCAAATACCTTGACTATCACAAAGCCCTGATGACCGCGCAGGGCGCGCTGAACGAAGAGGTCTTAAGCTCCTTGGCCAAGGATCTCGGCCTTGACGTGGATCGCCTGAAAAAGGACGCCCAGGGCAGCGATATTTCCGAAGCCATCAGCAAAAACCGGGCGCTTGCGGCCTCTTTGGGCCTGAGCGGGACGCCTGCCTTTATCATCGGCGATGAAGTGGCCCCGGGCGCCATCACCATCGAGCGTTTCAGGTCCCTTGTTGAAACGGCACGTGCCGCGGCAAAAGATAAAAAATAAATACCATTCTCCGAAAAAGAAGGGAGGGACCGGATTTCTCCGGTCCCTCTTTTAGTTTGGTCTCTTCAAGGTCCTGGCAACTCTGGGGTTTGGGGGTTGGGGGGATGAGCTGCGCTTGCCTTTTCGAAACCTCACTTTTTAATAACCGGTATTGATCCTCTTCGTCCCGAAGTCTGCATAGACCACGTTGTCGAGCGAGGCATCATTCGCGGTTGTTGTCCGGGGCATAGACGCGCCTGCCGGAAGATCAGCCTCACCCAGGAGGAAACGGATACGGCTGACAATCTCGTTCAAATGAAACGGCGCAGAAGTATAGGGCTGCGGCGCGTAATTCGGGGTATTGAAAGTATCCATCGCAACCCCTGCGAAACCGGTGATAAACACGATCTGCATGGCGGGATTGTCCTGCAGCGCCTTTTGCGCCAGAATAAAGCCGTCAATCCCCGGCAGAAGAACGTCGATCATCAACACATCAAACTCGCCGTGCGTCGTCGCGCGCCAGGCATCCAGGCTGTTATCAACCACCTCAATCTGGCGATAGCCGGCTTTTTTCAAAAGCGCTTTTACGTAGACTGCCGTATCTTTGTTGTCTTCTGCGATCAGGATTCTTGCCATTTTATTCCCCCTTGTTTCCTTTCTTTGACTTCGTTTTAGTGGTCCCCCGATTTGTTAATTTTTTGGAAAACTTGCTTAACAAATCGTTAATTATGTTAACATCATATCATGTTACGGAAATTCGTCAAGCACAAAAGAAAAAAATCCAGGTCATTTTTTAAAACTATATTTCGTTCTGGTGCGCAAACCTCTGTTTTTATGTGATTTTAAAACTGTCTTTTTTTGCCCGCTTTTTTATTTATAGAAGTTCCGGGATAGGCTATTGCTCACTCAATCATTTCAGACTGAGCCAAAAAGCTCTGCAAAAATAAAAGGATAAAAAGCGCCATGAGTCGCAACAGCAGATTCCCTGCGGTCTTTCGGGCCTTTTTACATTTGTGTGGTTCATGAACGCGCTTGTAGCCGACATCGGCGCCACCAACGCCCGCTTTGCGCTGGCCAATGACAAAGGACTTTTGAACGTCAAAACCCTGGCCTGCAACGACCATCCATCGCTTGAAGCCGCGGCAAAAACTTATCTTGAGGGGCTTTCCACATCCGTTCGCATTGAATCGGCAGCCCTTGCCATTGCGGCGCCGCTGGATGGTTCGGACCAGGTCACGATGATTAATCATCCCTGGAACTTTTCAATTGAACAGACCCGGCAGACGCTTGGATTAAAATCCCTGCGGGCGCTCAATGACTTTGAGGCCCTTGCTTATGGCGTTCTGCTTCTTAAAGAAGACGATTACTACGCAATCGGAAACGCAACCGCACAAAAAGACAAGCCTGTCGCCATCATCGGGCCCGGCACGGGGCTGGGCGTCGCGGGCATTGTTTTTAAAGACGGCACACCCGTCATTGTGCCGACCGAAGGCGGCCATGTAACAATGCCTGCCGCCAATGCGCGTGAATTTGCGCTTTTTGAATGGCTGAAAAAAGAAAAATACAGCCACGTGTCCGCCGAGCGTGTCATCTCGGGCAAAGGACTCGTGAATGTTTATCATGCCCTTTGCGGCATTGACGGCAGAACCCTGCCGGAAAGAACGGCGGCGGAAATAACGCAGGCAGCCCTTACGGGGGTTTGCCCGGTCTGCCGCGAAACCGTCGATCTTTTCTGCCGCTTTCTGGGCGTCGTGGCCGGCAATCTTGCGCTTTCATACGGCGCATTTGGCGGCGTATATATCGCAGGCGGCATCGTGCCGAAACTGGGGGAACAATTTTTCAGGGAATCAAGCTTTCATGAAGGTTTTTTGGCCAAGGGACGATTCAAAGCCTACGTGGAAAAAATACCGGTGCGCATAATCACGCATCCCTATGCCGCACTGGAAGGGCTGCGCTATACCCTGACTTGCGCTAGATAGATTTTTTCAGGCCGTCGAGATCGCCTTTTTTGCGCGTGCAATACCCGCGCATAAGAACACCCGGATCGACGTTGCCGCCCGCCTGCGTAAATTTCTCAAGCGCTTTTTCAACCATGTCCATATTCTTTATATCGTCAAAATCCCTGTGTTCGACTGCGATCGAACCCACCGCAAAATCTTCGGTAACCGTCGTCTGTCGGCGGGCTTCAAAGTCGAAGATTTCCTTCAGGCAAAGATCCACGGCCGGCAATTGATCAACCCGCACGATGCGCGACGGGGGAAGATAAAGCCAGCTCTCGTCCTCGCCCGCGGCGGCGTTCTCCGGCTTCTTCCTGTCCTTTAGAATTTTATCAAGACGGGCCAGGTTAGCCTGTACGCTGGGCGTCTTGACCGCCTCAATTTTCCTGACGCGCGGCTGGTAGTTCGTTTCATAGATAACAAGCTTCTCTTTCAAAACAACCGCCTCTGCATAATGCCATGCTGTCTTGCCTATATTATTTGTGATCTTCGGATTTGCGTTATGTTCCATCAAAAGATCGATGATCTCGCCTGACTTACCACAGCAGGCCCGCATCAGAGCCGTATTGCATTCGCTCGTCTGAATATCAGGATTGGCATGATGTTCCAAAAGCAGCCTGACCGCTTCCACATGTCCATACTCCGCTGCGCGGTAAAGCGGCGTAAAGCCTTTATTGCATCGAATGTCGGGATTGGCGCCCGCTTCCAGCAAATGTTTCACGCAGGATACGGCGCCATTCCGCGCGGCAAGGCGCAAGGGCGTGCATCCCCATTCATCATCCTCCTTCCTGTCCAAAAGCGATGGATCCGATGCAAGCAGCTTCTTTAACGTGCTTAAATCGTCATTTTTTGCCGCTTCCCAGATATCCATCCTCAAGGCCCTTTCTTTATTTCATCAAATTTTGTTTTGTGCCGTCCGCGAAAGCCCGTTTCAATCACGGCGGGGTCTGCCTTGCCGCCGGCTTTCGTGAACGCGTCATAAGCCCGTCCCAGCATGTTTTTATCGCGAATTTCGTCGAAATCCTTAAGGCTGCTGCTTTCAAAACCGGTCTCGCGGTTTTGCAGGGCGTAAATATACTGGCGGGTTTCAAAATTGAAAATCTCGGTCAGGCGGTAATGCGCCGCGGGATAGTCGGTCACATGCGCCACGGCGTCGGGCGCCATGTATTGCCATTGCTCCGCATTCTTAACTTCCTGCGCCTGCGCGGGAGCTTCGGCGCCCATTTTCTTTTTAGCCAAAATCTGTTCAAGCCTTGCGATATTGCCGGCTGTCGTTTCAGCCCCCCGCTCCCGTCGTACCGGCGCCGTACGGCCGGATGTTTCGCGTGTGCGAGGCTGGTAGGATTTTTCGTACTCCTGCAAACGTGTGCGAATCGCATAAGTAGTATTGACCTCTGAAGGCATATGGTTTTCTTTGTTTCTTATTTTCGGATTGGCCCCGGCCGCGATCAAAAGCTCGACGGAGGCGGGGTGATCCCGGAATGCTGCACGGTGCAAAGCGGTCCTGCCTTCCGTGTCCTGGATATCAGGGTTGCATTCTGAATTTAGCAGAAGTTTCACGATTTCTACATCTCGATTGTCCGCCGCTGCGTAGAGCGGTGTATACCCCCATTTATCCTGAATATCAGGATTGGCGCCGGCTTCGAGCAATATCCTGACCGCTTCGAAATCCTTCTTAAACGCGGCATGAAAAACCGGGGTTCTTCCGTTTATATCCTGAGCGTCAAGCAGGGCCCCGGCCTTGATCAGCATCTTCGTCGGCAGGAAAAATCTTTTTTCGACGGCTATATGAAGGGCGCTTTTTCCGTCCTTAAGCGCGTTGATATCCGCCGAACGATCGCGAAGGCAAGCCTCGATCCGTGAGATATTCCCGCTGTCAACTGCTGCAAAAAGATCCACGTTCAAATCCCCTTCTTCCTCAGCTCGTCAAGACTGCTTTTTTTGCGCACACGATAGCCCGTCTGAATAACCGCAGGATCGACCTCGCCCCCGACGCCGATAAATCTCGACAATGCCTTTTCAAGCATGGTTTTGTCCTGAATGCCATCAAACTCCTTCGTTTCAACCGATATGGCTCCGGTAGACAGTTGCTCTGCAATTTTTATCTGGCAGCGCGCCTCGAAGTCGAAAATGTCCTTCAGGCGGAGATCAAGCCCCGCCATATCGTCGATGCGCGCCACGCGGGAAGGAAGGAAATAGAGCCAGGTTTCTTTAGTTTCTCCAGCCGCTACCGCTGGCGCAATATTTGCCTCTCTTTCGCCCTTTTCCTCTCCGCCGCCGGTCTTCTTCTTCGCCAGAAGCCTGTCAAGCCGCGCGATATTATCGGCTGTCGCCAAAACTCCTTTCCCTTTTGGCACCGGCCTTTCACGGCGGACGACTTTCTGCTCCCCCGGCTTGTAGGATTTCTCGTATTCCCTCAAACGCTCAAGAACTGAGCGAGTGGTGGCAAAGTGAGATGGCAGTTTGGATGAGCTCTCGCATATATGCGGGTTCGCATTCCCTTCAATCAGAATTTCAATAGAAGGCGCATAATCTCTGAGGGCAGCTATGTGCAAAGCCGTCCAGCCCGATGAGTTCTGAATATCAGGATTGGCCCCGGCATCCAGAAGTTGTTTTATAATGTCCCTATTTCTCATATCCGCAGCCCTATAAAGGGAGGTGTATCCGTATTGCCCCTGAATATCGGGATTGGCCCCGACATCCAGCAATTGTTTTACATTTCTGGCATCGCCCGTCATTGCGGCCATGATAAGAGGCGTATCTCCCACCTTGTCCTGAATATCGGGATTGGCCCCGGCATCCAGCAACATGCCGCTTATCTGAGCGTCCTTCATCTTGACGGCCTTCATGAGTGGCGTATTTCCATCGGAATCCTGGATATCAAGCCCGACTCCGGCCTCGATCAGCATCTTCGTCGGCAGGAACAGTCTTTTCTCAATAGCCAGATGCAAGGCCGTTTTGCCGCCCTTGAGTGCATTCATATCTCCGCTGCCGTCACGAAGACTGGCTTCGATCTGTATAAGGTCTGCTTTGTTGATAGCCTCGAAAAGATCCATGGATATGCCTTTGCTGTAGCGACTATATTAATATGTCAAAATACATTCTGTCAATATATCGCGTATTAGAAAATATTGCATTATGTTAAATAAATTATGTTTTGGAAACTTGACCTTGGCCGCAACTTGATGCTACCAATTCCCGTCTGAAATGATCCCGGGTACATAGCTCAGCGGGAGAGCGCCACCTTGACACGGTGGAGGTCACAGGTTCAATCCCTGTTGTACCCACCATCCTTCGTTCCAACTTTTATCAAGCAGCTTCGGAACGGGCGCGTAGCTCAGCGGCAGAGCACACCCTTCACACGGGTGGGGTCACAGGTTCAATCCCTGTCGCGCCCACCATCTTCTTCAATAAAAACTCTGCGGATCGATATCGACCTTGATCTGCATGTCGTGCGGCAACTTGAAGCGTGCGATCCAGCTTTGGATCAGAGGCTGAAGCGCGACGCCCTTCCCGCCCTTGATCAGGAAACGGCGGCGATGGCGGCCGCGCAAGATGGCCAGCGGTGCGGGCGCAGGCCCCAGAACGCGCAGTCCGTCAACACGCGGCGCGGTCCGTGCCAGTTCGCGGCAAAGGGATTCGAGCTTTCCTTCATCCGGCCCCTGCACGACCAGCGCCGCCAGACGCCCGAAGGGGGGCATGCCGGCATCCATACGTTCTTCCGCTTCGATCGCCATGAAGTCGTCGCGGCTGCCTTGTCTTAGCGCCTCGATCACGCGGTGTTCGGGCATGAAGGTCTGGACGAAGACGCGGCCCGGTTTCATCCCCCTTCCGGCCCGTCCCGACACCTGATGCAAAAGCTGGAAGGTTTTTTCCGACGCGCGCAGATCGCCGCCCGCAAGCCCCAGATCCGCATCGACGACGCCGACGCAGGTAAGATCAGGAAAGTGATGGCCTTTGGCTATGATCTGCGTGCCGATGATGACGTCAACCTCGCGCCGTTCGATCTTGCCGATCGCCTCGCGCAGCGCGGGCACGCTGTCCGTGACGTCGGAGGCCAGAAGTAATGTACGGCAACCGGGCAGAAGCTCGGCCACTTCCTCCTCGATCCGTTCCACGCCAGGACCGCAGGCGGCCAGGGAATCCTTGGCGTTGCAGGCGGGACACTCCGGCGGAACCTTGGCCGAATGACCGCAATGATGGCAGATCAGACGGCCTATCTTGCGATGCTCGACCAGCCACGCGGTACAGGACGGGCACTGAAAGCGGTGACCGCAGGACCGGCACAAGGTGAGCGGCGCATAGCCGCGGCGGTTGAGGAACAGCAACGACTGTTCCTCTGCCTCATGCGTTTCTTTCAGCGCCTGTCTCAATTCCGGTGACAGGAAGCGTTGGCGTTCGGGTTTCGAGGTCTTAAGATCGACAATGCGCACAAGGGGCATCTCCGCCCCGCCATAACGGGATGGAAGCTCGAGATGCCTGTACTTTCCGTCACGCACATTGACCAGCGTTTCCAAAGACGGTGTGGCCGACACCAGCGCCACAGGAATGGAGGTCAGCTTGGCGCGCACGATCGCCATGTCGCGGGCGTTATAGATCACGCCTTCTTCTTGTTTATAAGACTGGTCGTGCTCCTCATCGACCACAATCAGACCAAGATCGGCAAACGGCAGGAAAAGCGCCGAACGCGCACCGACGACGACCTTTGTCTCGCCAAGCGCCACGCCGCGCCACGTCAGGCGCTTGGCGCCTTCGGCCACTTCCGAATGCCAGATGGCGGGAAGGCCGCCAAAGCGTCTTTTAAAATTCTCGAGGAACTGCTGCGACAGTGAAATCTCGGGCAGAAGAACAAGTACCTGCCGTCCAGCTTTCAGCGTCTCGGCAATCGCTTCGAAATAGACTTCCGTCTTGCCCGCGCCCGTCACGCCGTCGAGCAATACGGGTGAAAATTCATGTGCGCGCACCAACCCCGTCAGTGCCTCGGCTGCTTTCTGTTGTTCAGGTGACAGTGTCTTGCGGCCATGTTCAATGTCAAAATCCTTGCCCGGAAAATCTTTCGGTTTTTTGGGCGGGGAGAGAGCCTTGGGCACGCTAAGACACATCTTCAGGACCGAGCCGCGATCGGACAGCGTATACCCCGCGATCCAGTCGATGAACTTGCGCATGACGGGCGTCATCGGCGGCACGTCGCATTTTTCGATCACGGGTTTAAGGCGCGATGCTTCGACATCGCCTCCGCCGTCATCCCACACCACGCCCCATGTCTCGCGCCGTCCCAGCGGCACGGTCACGTAATCGCCGGGTACCAGTTCCACCCCTTCGGGAACGGCATAGGTATAGGTCGTCTCAAGCGGGTACGGGACCAGAACCCCGGCCCTTTTATCACCCGAAACGGCGCTTGCAATTGCGCTGGATTGACTCATGCTCATCCGTTATAGTTTTCCCCAATTACCCCTTCTCCCCTTACTTGAAGGGGAGAAGGTTGGGATGAGGGGATGCCCCTCACCCTTACCCTCTCCCCGGCGGGGAGAGGGAAAACAAGACCGAAAGCAGGAGGTACTTTGCCATGAAATTCTTCGTCGATACAGCCGATATTAACGAAATCAAGGAACTTGCCGACACCGGCCTTCTCGACGGCGTCACGACCAACCCGACACTGATCGCACAGTCGGGCAAAAACTTCCTAAAGCTGATTGAGGAGATATGTCAGGTGGTTAAAGGCCCCGTCAGTGCCGAAGTCGCCGCGACCGACCACAAAACCATGCTGGCCGAGGGTTTAAAACTTTCCAAAATCGCAAAGCACGTGGCCATCAAAGTGCCGCTGACCCCCGACGGTCTTAAGACCTGCAAGGTTCTCTCCGACCAAGGAATTATGGTTAACGTGACCCTTTGCTTCTCGCCGGCTCAGGCCATTCTGGCCGCCAAGGCCGGCGCTACCTTCATCTCGCCCTTCGTGGGGCGTCTGGATGACATCAGTATCGACGGCATGGGCCTTATCCGCGACATCGTGCAGATCTACAAGCAATACCCGGCGTTCAAGACGCAGGTGCTGGTCGCCTCCATCCGCAACCCGAACCACATCATTGAATCGGCCAAGATGGGCGCGCATGTCGCTACCATCCCGCCTAAAGTCATCAAGCAGCTTTACCAGCATCCCCTGACCGACAAGGGCCTGGCCGCCTTCGTCGCCGACTGGCAGAAAACGGGTCAGTCCATCCTGGATGCTGCTTAAAAGCTAAGTAGAACCACGAATGGACACCAATGAACACGAATAATTTCGTGTCTATTCGTGTTCATTCGTGGTCCATCTTACTTTTTTGGAAAAAACAGCTATACTGCCTTTGGGGAGAAAAAGCATGGGGACGAAAAGCATGACCAAGCCGGAATGGCCTGAAGACCTGAACGACAAGGGCGTGGCCGCATGGCTGAAAGCCCACCCGGATTTCTTCCTGCGCTTTCCGAATTTGATCGAAGCTTTGAAGCTCCCCGGCCAGAAAATGGGCGAGGGCGTCGCCGACTTTCAGAAGTTCATGGTCGAGAAACTAAAAGCCGACAAGCACAAGGTCGTGAATTTGCAGCGCGAGCTGATCGAGAACGTCCGCGCCAATGTCAACAACCAAAACCGCATCCAGTCGGCGATCCTGATCCTGCTGGAAGCCGAAAGCCTTGAAGAAGCACTTCAGACGATCACGCAGGATTTCACCATCCTGCTTGATGTCGATGTCGTGTCCGTTGTCATTGAAAAAGGCCCGGCCCTTAACCGCCATATCGCGGTCGACGGCGTCCAGATCGGCCGGTCCGGCATCGTGCGCGACTGGCTGGGTGACGGCGACGCGCTGCTGCAGGCTGAAGCTGAAGGCCATCCCGAAATTTTCGGACCCGGCGCAGGACTTGTGAAAAGCCAGGCGCTCTTGAAGCTTGAAACCGATCCCGACAATCCAAAAGGCATCCTGGCCTTTGGCTCCCGCGTGCCGGGCGCCTTCCATGAAGGCCAAGGGGTCGAGCAGATTTATTTCCTGGCCCAAGTGGTGGAACGGTGTCTGCGCCTGTGGCTGAGGAAGTAAACCCGGTCGAGACGCTCTGCGCCCTCGCAGCGGGCGATCTGGCCGACCGTTTGCGCCTCTGGTTTCGCTATCTTTCAACCGAAAAGCATTTCTCGCGCCACACGCTGCGCGCCTATCACGCCGACATTGAAACGTTTCTGACATTCCTGGTCGATCATCTGGGAAAACCGCCGTCGCTCAACGCTCTGGGTGACCTTAAAATTGGCGACTTCCGAAGCTGGATGACAAAATTGGCCTTGGGTGAACTGGGCAATGCCTCGCGCGCGCGGTCTTTAGCCACAGTACGAAACTTCTTTCGCTGGCTCGACCGCAACGGCCATCTGCACAACCCGGCCATCGGGCTTTTGCGCACTCCAAAAATTCCCCAAAAACTGCCACGCGCCGTGACACCCGATGCCGCAAAACAGGCCATCGAAGCCGAAGCCAATCCCGATAATGCCGAGTGGATCAAGCGCCGCGACCGCGCGCTTTTCACGCTGCTCTACGGTTGCGGCCTGCGTATCGATGAGGCGTTAAAATTGGACTACGGACAACGCCCCATGAACGGCGAACTGCGCGTCATGGGCAAGGGCGGCAAAGAACGGCTTGTACCCGTTCTGTCCGTAGTTACGGAGGAAATTGAAAACTATCTGAACGCCTGCCCCTTCCGGCCCTTTGAAGCCGGCAGGCCCCTTTTTCTGGGCGCGCGCGGCGGGCGGCTCAACCAGGGCGTGGCGCAACGGCAGATGCGCCTACTGCGCCGCGGCGAGGGATTGCCCGAGACACTTACGCCGCATGCCCTGCGCCACAGCTTTGCCACGCATCTCCTCAGCAACGGCGCAAACCTGCGCGAGATACAGGAACTTCTTGGCCACGCCTCGCTCAAGACGACCCAGCGCTATACGGACGTCAGCGACGAGAAGCTGCTCGAGATCTATATGAAGTCGCACCCAAGGGCCGTCTAAAACTTCAGGTCAGGATAAAGTTTCTGCGACGGAATGGACTGGCCGTTATCGCCGACGACAAAAACATGCTCGGGCCGCAGCTTGCGCGCATCATCCAGGCCGCAAGCATGGGCGATCTTATCAACGCCTTCGTTCACGCCCTTGATGTAATTCGCCACGCGTACCCCTTTGTCCTCGGGATCAAAGCCTTTCTGAAGCTTTGGATTGTTGGTGGTAAGTCCCGTGGGACAGGTATCCTTGTTGCAGCGCATGGCCATGACGCAGCCCATGCCAAAAAGCATGCCGCGCGCACTGTTCACAAAATCAGCGCCCATGGCAACCGCCCAGGCCACATGCTCGGGCAGCAGCAGGCCGCCGGACGCGCCGATGCGGATGCGTTCGTGCAGCCCGTTTTCAACAAGGGTCTGCTTGACCATCGGCAGGGATTCCCGGATGCTCATGCCGACATTGTCCATCAGCACCTCGGGCGCGGCGCCTGAACCGCCCTCGCCGCCGTCGAGAATAATGAAATCGGGCGCAAGCTTGGTGTCGCGCTTCTTGATCTCGGCGCATAGCTCCTGTACGTCCTGCTTTCGGCTGAAGACCGTTTTGAAGCCGACGGGCTTGTCCGTCAGGCGTTTTATTCTTTCGATAAAATTGAGCAATTCAGGGATATTGTTAATATCCTTGTGATGATCGGGCGATTCCGAATCCTGCCCCACGGGAATGCCGCGGATCGTCGCGATTTCCGGCGTCACTTTCTTGCCCGGCAGGCGTCCGCCTTCGCCGGGCTTTGCACCTTGCGCCAACTTGACGGAGAACATTCTGACTTCGTCATGCGCTGCAATCGCCTTGACTTTCTCCTCATCCAGATCGCCGTTGGCGTCGCGCACGCCGTATTTTGCAGTGCCGATTTCAAAGACAAGATCGGGTTTTGCATCAAGATGCGCGGGGGCAAGACCGCCCTCGCCCGTATCGAACATGCATTCCGACGCTTTCGCGCCGCGCGACAGGGCGCGCACGGCGGGCTCGGAAATCGCGCCGTAGCTCATCGCCGAAATATTGAAGATGGATCTAAGCGTATAGGGTTTGGCCGCGTGCGGTCCGATCACGACGGAGGATGTCTTCGTTTCCTTGAAAAACTGGGCATTGGCGAAAATATACGTGCCGGGCTTTCGCTGGTCGCGCGTCGAGCCAAAGGCGATGATATTGCGCTTGCCTTCCGCCAGATTGTAAACAGCCTGGCGGTGCGCGCGGTTAAAAGGCCTTTCGTCCCGGTCGCCAAGGAAAACATGATTGCGAAAGAATTTACCCAGGAAATTGATGACGGGAACAAGCCTGCCGACCAGTGGAAAGTTATGCCGCACCGCATCTTTTCTTTGCAAACGGTCCGCAACCGCCAGGGCGGACAGGACACCAACAACGCCAACCGTCACGGCGACACCGGCTATCACTATACCGCTCGAGAGAGACGCCGCGCCAAGAAGACCACTCAGTTCGGTGATCATTAGAAGACCTCATCAATGTACATTTGACAGTAGCGGTATATTATAGAAATAAATATGGGCTGGCAACAGCTTTCTGAAAATTATAATATTTTCAATAGTTAATGGTAGAGTCTTTCTTATTTCCTACTCTTACCTTAAACTTCCCCCGTCGCCGGAGGTATCCTGCGGCCGGGGCTTCAAAATCCCGCGTAAACCGGCGGCGTGTCCGTCATCACGTCGCTTCTCGACCTTTATGGCCGGGAGGCGACGGCGTATGTCCAGAGCTTCGGCTTAAAGGCCGTCGCGGTCGTGTTTACGCGGCTTTTGAACTCCCGGTCGCCAGCCTTTCGAAACAAGGGCTGGCGACTTTTGTTTCAACTTGAAAACGGGAGCTCGAAACCATGCCCATTAACCAGAAATACCCCCTCTTTCCCCAAGCCGGCCGTGACCTACATCACCATCGTCGGGTGAATACTTTTGTATGAATACAATCAGTAAACGAATTTTTAATTTATTACAACTTATAATTGTGACTAGAATAAGCCACGGGAGGTCCCCATGATTCGCTTTTTCTACCGGATTTTGTTTTTAACGAGTTTTCTGGCGCTGCTGGTCTTTGCCCCCACCGCTTCCTCCTCGGCCGCGCGCCAGACCCCCTTTATCAAAGGCCCGATTACGGGCGAAGTCCTGGCCGTGCTCGACGGCGACACGATCACCGTGCGCGCGCAGGTATGGCTGGGACAATCCGTTGAAACCAGCGTCAGGATTTCGGGGCTCGACACGCCGGAAATGCGTTCTGACTGCGCGCACGAGCGCGACATGGCCGAAACGGCCAGGCGTACGCTGGAAGAATTGGTAAAAGACGGCACGGTTGAACTTTATAACATCCGTAACGACAAATACGGCGGCCGCGTCGTGGCCGAGGTCAGAACCTCAAGAGGAACAGCCATAACCCCTTACATGATCGACAAGGGCCTGGCATACGCCTACGAAGGCAAGACCAAGAAGAAGTGGTGTTAAGCAAGAACCCGATAATGTGGTCACCCCGTAGGTTTGCCTTGGCCGAAGGCCTCAGAGGCAAACCTTGAACATACGGGGTCCAAGTAAGACAGCAGCGCTGCTGCTGACGGCCTGGATCCCGTATGTTGGTATTTATCGCCAAGCTGCTTCGCAGCGCGATAAGCCTCCGGGATGACTGTTTCTAATTTTAAATTCACCCCGCCAAATCGAGAACGACCGGCACATGATCGCTGGGGCGGTCCCAGCCGCGCGCGGCCTTGAGGACTTTCTGTCCCTTGAGCTGTTTTTTCAAAGGATCGGTCACCCAGATGTGGTCCAGCCTGCGGCCGCGGTCGGATTTTGCCCAGTCCTCGGCCCGATAGCTCCACCATGAATAGAGCTTTTTTTCATCCGGCACGAAGTGGCGGATGGCGTCAGTCCATTTCATGGACTTGTAAAACTTCGCAAACTTCTCGACCTCGACCGGCGTGTGCGAGACGACATTGATCATCTGCCTGTGGTCCCACACGTCGTTTTCCATTGGCGCGATGTTGAGGTCGCCCAGCGCGACCATCGGCTTCTTCGCGTCACGCTTCCTCGGGAACCACGCGGAAAGCTCATCAACGAAGTCCAGCTTGTGCTGAAACTTGTCATTCGCCACCGGATCGGGCTCGTACCCGCCGGCCGGGATATAGATATTGTGAATCTCGAACGGATCGCGGCCCTTGACCCGGACAGTGACCGAGATGTGCCGCGCGTCGTTCTTGCCGCAACGCTTATGGATCTCGCCGTCTTCCAGCGGGTGTTTCGACAGGATCGCCACGCCGTTATAGCCCTTCATCCCCGTGAAGAAGAGATGATCGAACCCCGCCCCCTTGATCGCGTCGGCCGGAAAATGTTCGTCCGGCGTCTTGGTTTCCTGCAGGCAGACGATGTCAGGCTTTTCTTCCTTCGTCACGCGCAACAGCGTGTCGATGCGAAGACGGACGGAGTTTATGTTCCAGGTGAGGATACGCATAACAATCACCAATTACGCCACCCCGGCCTCCGGGCCGGGGTCTGGTTATAATAAATTAACCGGATGCCGGCCTTCGTCGGCATGGCAAGAAAGTTACATCTTCGGCGGGTTGGGCTTGGGGCCTTGTTTCTTGGCCGCCGCATCACGGTCAAGCTTTTCCAGCGACTCGCGCGATTTCTTGAGGCTGTCCTCGAAAATCACATCCAGTTTCGGGCTTTCGCCTTTCATCTGCTCGAAATTGCCTTCAAATTCTTTCAGCATATTCCAGCGGATATCATGATGCTTGTCGATGCGCGCGCGGCCGACGATCTGGTCGCCCATCGCGGACAGCGATTCCACCATGTAAAGGCGGTGCAGGTCTTTTTGCATCACCTCGTCCTTCGGCGCTTCCATGCCGCCGTAGGCCTTGATGAGATCAACGGCGCGATCGCCGAAATCGCGGCGCGCCATGGTTTCGATTGCCGCGTTGCTAACAACCAGGCCCTTGGCAGGCCCCAGAAGGGCCGCGGTCACGGATTCTTCCGTCCAGTTGTCGCAATTGTCGATAAGGCGCTTGGCTGCCGTGACCGGCTGGTGATGCATGAAACGCTCGATCCCGTCGTCGCCGAACATGCTCATGGTCTCGTTCAGCCAGCGGTGGCAGATGCTCGCCGCCAGTTTCCATTGATCTTTCTCGGGAAGGCCGGTGTCTTCGTATTTGAATGTCATGGTGTCTTTCTCCTTTGTTAAAATTAAAACAGGTCCAACCCGGGCGGGAGGCCCAGATCCTTCATGATTTTTTGCGTTTCGTCGGCCAGATGCTGATCCGCCTTGGCGCGCGCGTCGTTGATCGCGACCAGCACAAGGTCCTCGAGCATAGCCACATCAGACGCGGCCTCAGGCTTGATCCTGACCGATTGCGCCTGCCCGCGGCCGTTCATGATGATGGTGACCGCGCCCGATCCCGCCGTGCCCGTCACGTCGATGCCCCGAATCTTTTCCTGCATCTCGGCGACTTTTTGCTTTGCGGCCTGCGCTTTCTGCATCATTTGCATGATGTTGACCATGGGAATCCCAGCTTTTGTTAAAGATGAGGATTCATAGCTTATTTGCCGGGTGTGGGGAACAGGCAATTGTCACAGCCCGCGTTATTTAGAACATAATCACTCCGTGTTCCTGCGGAGGCAGGAACCCATTGAAAATAATGGGCCCCCGCCTTCGCGGGGGCACGAATTTGAATTAGCGGGCCATTAGCATGGCGATAATTATGACTATCCCTTTCGGGTCCTGATATCGATGATCTTGGCAGGCAAACTACTTTGCAAAAGTAAGCCATTTAGGCTGTGTAAGAGGCTGCCCTTTCTCTGCCTTAACAAGCAAGTCCTCCACCCATTTATGTCCGCCTCTGATAGCAATCATGCGCGCGGTTTCACCTTTATTATTCTCTTCATTAATACGGGCTTTCGCCGTAACAAGAGCATAGGATACGTCCAGCCCCAGCTGATACCCTGATCCCGCTGCGTGCATCAACGCCGTCCATCCATTCTTGTCTTTTGCATCCACCATCTCGGGATGCGTTTTGATCAAAGAACGGGCAATTGCGGCACGACCTCGATCATCTTCCTCTGAAATAGCCTCACTCGTCGAGGCAAGCATCAAGAGAGTCTTGTTATCTTTATCCACCTCATCCACCTTTGCGCCTCGTTTAACAAGTTCTTCAAATATATTGGCTTCACCATGAAAAGTTGCCTGATAGACTGCACTCCTCCCATATTTGTCTTTGGCATTGGCATCAGCTCCCTTATCCAAAAGTTCCACAACCGATGCATGGCTTCCCAAGGAAATAGCAAGATGCAACTGCTTGGCTGCATCAACGCCGAACAAATTGAACGCCTTTGTAAGAACTGACATAAAAATTACCCCCCGCAATAAATATTTACCTTAATGATATTGTATGGGGAAATTATTAAATTATGGTTAATATTTACCCCTTCCGGGTCCTGATATCGATGATCTTGGCACCGGGGAAGGCTTTCATGACCTCCTGCACGACGGGGCTGGCGTTGGCAGCGGCCAGCGATTCTTGTTGCTTCAGCCGGTCGCGTTCGGCCAGCGTCGGCTCGCCGCCCGCGTTCACCACACTGACCATCCAGCGCTGGCCCGTCCAGGCCGAGAGTTTCTCGGCCATCTGGCTTGGCATCGTGCGCGGCGCGCCTTCGGCCAGCCTGAGATCGATCCGTCCCGCCTCGAACACGACGGGATGGGCGAAGTTGTATATCTGCGATTGCAAGATGGCTTCACGCTTTGCGCCGAAAAGCTGATAAGTCTCGGCAAAGCTGCGCGGCATGGCGCTCAACGCCGCTTCGTCCACCATGATCGTATCATGTGCAACGGCCTGCGCCGTCACGGTGTTCATCGATGAACGGTTGATGACGGGACGCGCCCCGCCCGACGGCGGTGCGGAAAGCCCGGCCCCTGCGGCTGCGGTATAACCGCCTTCCTGAATTTTCTTGACCAGATCGCCCGGTGTCGGAAGTTCGGCCGCGTAGATCAAACGCAGCACGACCATCTCAAGCGCGGGATAGGGCAAGGGCGCGTGCTGCACCTCCCCCACGCCCTTCAATAATATCTGCCACGTACGCGTCAGCACGGGCATGGAAAGCGCGGATGACAGCTCCTTGCCGCGCACACGCTCGGCCTCGGGCAACATGATGTCTTGCGCGACGGCCGACGATACCTTGGATTTTGTGATGAAATGGGTAAGTTCCAGCAAGTCCTGCAAGACGACAACCGGATCGGCCCCTGCGTTGTAAAGCCCCCCCAAAACGTCGAGCGCCTTGTCGGCGGAACCTTTCACAATCGCCTCGAACAGGTCGAACACAAGGCTGCGATCAGCCAGACCCAGCATGCCGCGCACGCCAGCGCCCGTCAGCTTCTTGCCCTCGAGCGAAATGGCGCGGTCGAGCAGGCTTAGGCCATCACGGACCGAACCGTCTGCCGCGCGCGCGATCAAGGCCAGCGCCTCGTCATCCGCTGCGGCGCCTTCCTTGCCCAGCACCTCGGCGAAATAGGTTTTCAGCGTCTCGGCCCCGACGCGGCGGAGATCAAAGCGCTGGCAGCGCGACAGGACCGTGACCGGGACCTTGCGGATCTCGGTCGTGGCAAAGACGAAGACGACATGGGCCGGCGGCTCCTCCAGCGTCTTCAAAAGCGCGTTGAACGCGGCCTTGGAGAGCATGTGGACTTCGTCGATGATGTAAACCTTGTAGCGCGCCGACACGGGCGCATACTGCACGCCATCGATGATCCCGCGCATGTCGTCGACGCCCGTGCGCGAGGCCGCGTCCATCTCGATCACATCGACATGGCGGTCGGAGGTGATAGCGACGCAGTTTTCGCACACGCCGCAGGGATGGGGCGTGGCCCCTCCCTTGCCGTCCTTACCAATGCAGTTAAGCGCGCGCGCGATAATCCGCGCCGTCGTGGTTTTTCCCACGCCGCGCACGCCCGTCAGCATGAAGGCATGCGCGATGCGTCCGGTTTCAATCGCGTTCGTCAGCGTGCGGACAAGGGCTTCCTGTCCTTTGAGTTCGGTGAAATTCCGGGGGCGGTACTTGCGGGCAAGGACCTGCCACTTGGCGGCCGTGTCTTCTTTTTCTTCGCTTGTCGTCTTTTTGGCCACGTTGAAGAATACCCCTGAAAAAGCGGAAAAGAAGCGGAAGGCTGAAACGACCCGGAACAAAACTCGTTACGGCTGCTTCCTCTCGGACCTGACCGGGTTGGCGAGACGCCCGCCCGCTCCAACCTTCCGCCAAGTAATATCGGTAGATTCGCCCCCCATAGCAAGTTTTTTCGGCCTTAAAGTAGTCTGAAAGCCCCGGATTTCCTGAGTTTTTAAGCATTTACCGGACGTTAATGACTTTAAGTTATGTTTATCACGGGGGCTTATATGATCGATATCGATGGTTTTTACAAAGTTCATTCCCAGAGAGACGAAGAAGGCGCCTTCGCGCCCAAAGGCGACGGCGTGACCGAAATCAGGAACGGCCTGACCTTCCGCAAGGACACGAACGGCTGCATCTGGGAAAGTACGTTCGAGGTCCTGAACGACCACGAAGTCAAGCTTGAAACGACGGTCGACCCCAGCCACGCCGCAGCCGACTACTATATCCTTGATGAAAAAGGCAACCAGACTAAAGGGATTGTGACCTATAAATCGATGCTCAAGCTCGAACGCAAAGGTGGCCGCACCGTCATGTCCGGCTCAGTCAAACACGGCCAGACCACAACCCACCTGACACTCACCAGCATCACCGCCGAAGAAGCCAAACAGGCAGGGGAGTAGTTCTCCAAACCATTATTTCCGCCACCCCGGCTTTAGGCCGGGGTCCGGTACGCATGCTTTGCATGCGATTTATAATTATATTATAAAAGCCGGATGCCGGGCCAAGCCCGGCATGACGAACTGGCAAAAACGGCTCTGTAAGTGGAACCCCTTGCCAAAACCCGCATTTTTGCCTATCTTGACCGCTTCAATGCCCCTTTTCTTTAAGTGCCGTTGTAGCTCAGGGGTAGAGCAACGCATTCGTAATGCGTGGGTCGGGGGTTCAATTCCCTCCAACGGCACCAGTTTTAATCAGGCTTTATTTGCTTCTTTCTTAATCCCTCTAAAGGCAGGCCCCCAGAATGCCTTAGCTTCTTTGTAGGAAATCAATCTTGAATCTCCCAAATCATGGCTTTCACCTTTAATAGCTAGCTTTGCATTAAGTACAATATCCTCAGCAAAATCTATTAAAAGAAATAATTCCCCATATTTTGGAATGTTTTTTATTACCTTTCCATGAAGACTATGAGCGATCCTAGCCGTTCTATAATTACTCAATGTTTCTAACGCACTCTTTCCTGCAGAAGAAGAAGTTAAATCACGATACTTGTTGAAAATCTTCTCTATGGAAGTTCTGCAGGCTTTCTCATGGACATCTTCCATCCTTGAGATCTGAGGCGTCCAATTGCGAGCATTACCCACTAATACATCAATTGACTGTGGTTTGCTTAAAAAATGCACCAATGCTGGGATTGAAGCAAGATCAGTATGATCATGATGTATCTTTTTACTTGGTTCTTCAAACAGCCTAGCCAAACTTATAGATAGATTCAAAGCTAAAGAATTGTGTATTGCTGTATAGCACCACGCCCCATCAAATTGAACACCCCTTAAATCCATAGGAATCAATAAATCGTTAGCGGCCTTCATAGCGGACTCGGCTTCAATTGCAAGACAAAGATCGTTAAACATAAGCTCAACGATGTTTTTGAGCAAAGATTCAAGGTCACTATCTAACATTGTCTTAGGACCCCGCTTATATTTCATCTGAATCTTCCCACAATTAAAAAATTCTATTAGTTCAAATTTTGAATCTCCTACCTCCCATTCACCCACTCCCCGATGGCGGGGGGGACGAGTTTCTGGGCCTGGCCGCTCACATAGATACCGATGTGGCCGCCTTTGAAAGAAAGCTCGGTGTAGTCGTCGGTGCCGACGTGGTCTTTAAGCGCCCTTGATGCGCCGGGCGGGACGAGATGATCCGCCTCGGCATAGATGTTCAGAACCGGGACCTTGATGTCTTTCAGGTTGACGCGGCGGCCGCCGAGTTCAACTTCGCCCTTGATCAGCATGTTGCGCTGGTAGAAGTCGCGCACGAACTGGCGATACGCCTCGCCCGCCTGATCGGGGCTGTCAAAGATCCATTTTTCCATGTACATGAAATTGTTGACCGATTTTTCATCGTCGAGGATATCGACCATGTCGATGTATTTCTGCCCGATAAGACGGAAGGGCTTCAGGTTCAAAAACGTCCAGTTCATGAGATCACCCGGCACGTTGCCAAGACTGTCAACCAGCATGTCAACGTCGACATTCTTGATCCAGTGCGCGAGCATATTGTCCTTCGTGTGGAAATCGACCGGCGTCACCATGGTGATCAGATTACGCACCTTTTTCGGGTGCAGGGCCGTGTAGCAAAGGCTGAACGCCCCGCCCTGGCAGATGCCCAGCAGATTGACTTTGTCAACGCCGTGGCGCTTGCAGAGAACATCGACACAGCGGTTGATATAGCCATTGATGTAATCATCCATGGTCAAAAAGCGGTCCGAGCGGTCGGGATAGCCCCAATCGATCAGGTACACATCCTGCCCCGTTTCAAGCAGTCCCCGGATCATCGAGCGGTTTTCCTGCAGATCCGTCATGTATGGGCGGTTGACGAGCGCATAGGCGATCAGAAGCGGCGTCTTGTTCGTGGCCGCCTTACCTGTTGGATTGATATAACGGTAAAGGGTCAGCTTGTCCTCGCGGTAGACCTCTTCCTTTTCCGTCACGCCCGCCGGAATGTCGCCGATGTTGCGGAGATTTTTCATCCCTTCGCCCAGCTTGGCGTTGAAAGCCGCGATCTCGTTGATCACCTGTTCGGGCTTGATGTTGATTGCGCGCATCATGTTTTAAAAGCTCCTTTTATTGCATCCGCCACCCCGGACTTGTTCCGGGGTCTGGTTGCGCATGCAAAGCATGCGCACTTAATAATAAACAGCCGGATACCGGCCTTCGCCGGTATGGCGTTAGTTTCTGTCAACCCTCTCCCACAGCTTTTCAATCTCCTCGCGCAGGGCGCGGTTTTCCTGCCGCATCGCCTGCATGCGCTTGTGGAGACTGTCAACCTCCTGCCGCGTCGGAAGGCCAAAGCTGTCAACCATCTCGTCCAGCTGGCGGTTGAACTTGCCGCGATAGGCCATGAGCGCGTTGACGACCTCGCCGTAGTGCCTCGTATAATCCTCGCCCATCGCATAGTCGGCAAAGACTTCCTCGGCCACATCGACCCATTTGGCAAAGACGGCCTTGATGCTGCTCAAGGGCTCGGCCCCCGCGGGCGGGTTGTGAAGGTATTTTTGGAACTTGTCGATGGCCTTTAGTCCCACTTCAGCCATCGCGGCATTGTAGTGGGCCAGTTTTCGTTCATAGTCGGCCCAGGCCGCAAAAAGATCTCGCAGCGCTTCCTGCTTTTCGCGGGTATAGCCCATCGCAGGCGTGGCCGCGAACATGCCAAAAGGATCCATGCCCGCGCTGGCGCTGTGCAACCCCTTGTGGGCATGGGCGAAGAAGGCCGAAAACGGGTTCGTCATGCCATAGAGTTCCTGCATCTTCGCGGCGTAATCGGCATAGGTCTTGTTCATCGCTGAAAAATCAAAGCCGCCCGCGCCCTTGTCCATTCCTTCAAGCCCATGAAAAAAGCCGCGCAGCTGGTTCAGCCACTGTTCGACCGATTTCTCACACTGACCGTCGAAAGCCCCGCCCGGCTGGCAGGATTTGAGGCAGTCGAAATACCACTGGCCGCCCTGGGCGAACATTTTCTGCCACTCGCCCGCGCCTGAAACGCCTGTCTTTCCCATCGTGTCCTGCCAGGTCTTGAAAAACGCGGCCCACGGGTTGGAACCACCCGCCATGGATTTCATCTGATGATCAAGCGTCTCGCGCGCCGTTTTAAACCAACTGTTCCAGTACTGGTTCTGCGCTCCGGTCCAGTCGTTCTGGCCCGTGAATTTTTCCCGCTTTGCGCCGGTTTTGGCTTTTGCCTTCGGTTTTGCTTTGGTCTTGGCTTTCGCTTTTGCCATGGTGATTCCCCTTTATCGCAATAATTCATTATAGCACATTTTTGTGCAATGCAACAAAAAGCCGTCTTAACCTTCCGTTAACCACTAATAGTCTAAATAAAGAACGGTCACCCCCTTGTACCGATTCAGCAGCGGCGTTACAAGTTGATGAGGCAGTTTTTTTCTGCACCGTGTGGACGGCTGGGGAATGTGACAGGGGCACGCGGCTTGATTGTTATTTTTATTATGAAAGGGGAAATACTATGACGGCGCTTCGCAAACCAATTACCACCCAGGAAACAACTTTTAAAACCACGGCTCCGCCCAAGGGCGAAACCGTCAAGCGCGTGGCGCTGATCACCGGCGGCACAGGCGGGATCGGCAATGCGATCTGCAAGCGACTGGCGCAGCACGGCCATACGATTATTACGACATACCGCAATGAGGAAAAGGCCAAGGCCTGGCAGGATGAAATGAAGGCGCAGGGCTTTGCGGTTCATATCTATAAATGCGATGTCAGCGACTTTGGCGATGCCGAACGCGCCGTCAGGCAAATCATCCAGGACCACGGCCCGATCGAAATTCTGATCAACAACGCAGGCATCACCCGCGACTCCACGCTACGCAAAATGACGCACGAGCAATGGCGCGACGTCATCAGCTGCGACCTCGACAGCGTCTTCAACGTCACCCGCCCGGTCATCGAATATATGGTCGAGCGCGGCTTCGGGCGCGTCATCAATATTTCCTCGATCAACGGCCAGAAGGGCCAGTTCGGCCAGTCAAACTATGCGGCGGCGAAAGCGGGCATGCACGGCTTTACCAAGGCACTGGCGCAGGAAGTGGCGCGCAAAGGCGTGACTGTCAATACTATTTCGCCCGGCTATATCGAAACCGATATGATTGCCGCCGTACCGCAGAACATCCGCGATTCAATCGTGACACAGATCCCGGTCGGCCGCTTCGGCACGCCCGACGATGTCGCGCATGTCGTCGATTTTCTGGTGTCCGAACAGTCGGGCTTCATCACCGGCGCCAACATCGCCACCAATGGCGGCCATTATATGGATTGAGATGGCAAAACCACGGCTGATCAAGAAATACCCGAACCGCCGCCTCTATGATACGGACAAAAGCGCCTATATCACGCTGTCCGACGTCACAAAACTTCTCCGCAAGGGCGAGGACATCAAGGTCGTCGATGCCGACACGGACGAGGACATCACGCGTTCGATCCTGATCCAGATCATCACCGAGCAGGAGGGGGGCTCCGATCCCCTCTTCTCGACGGATGCCTTGGCGTGCATGATCCGCTTCTACGGCGATGCCAGCGGCGGCATGTTTGCCGATTTCTTTGAAAAGAGCCTTGGGATTTTCCTCGAGCAGCAGAAAAAGTTCAGTACGCTTCCACCGCTTCAGATGATGCAGGATATGGCCGAAAAGAACATGGCCATGTGGCAAAAGATGCAGAGCGAGTTTTTTTCAAGAACCACGCCTGAAAAAAAAGCCTCGCCCAAGAAAAAACGCAAGAAGTAGGCAGTCGCCGCCGTTCAGATTATAGTCATTTATAGTAACTTGAATAATTAATGATCGGCATTATTCTCTCTCTCCCCTTCGTGGGAGAGGGTTGGGGTGAGGGGGGAGTCTGTCCAAGCGTCAATAAACTCATGTGTCGCGTGGACACGCGGCCCCCTCACCTTAATCCTCTCCCCCATGAATGGGGGAGAGGGATTTATTGAGA
>FRDC01002136.1_pt1 | contig 62951 bp, 61 predicted proteins | sample 1106171 | NCBI WGS metagenome assembly FRDC01 (sample SAMEA3930566, study PRJEB13176) | freshwater metagenome | biome: Drinking water system; feature: drinking water; material: water | place: Singapore | collected 2014-12-20 | reverse complement strand
CCTTGTCCATCATGTCCGCCGCCTTGAGGCAGAGCAGACGGTTCATTTCGATGTCGGTTCGCGCCTCGCCGATACGCTGTTCCCACACCGAGTGCTCGATGATGCGCTTGCCGAACGCGACGCGCGACGACAGCCGCTTCACCATCTTCTCCAGCGCCTCCTCGGCCTTGCCGATGGTGCGCATGCAGTGATGGATGCGGCCGGGGCCGAGACGGCCCTGCGCGATCTCGAAACCGCGGCCTTCGCCGAGCAGGATGTTGCTGGCCGGAACGCGAACGTTGTCGAGCAGCACCTGCGCATGGCCGTGCGGCGCATCGTCAAAACCGAACACCGGCAGCATCTTCTCGATCTTGATGCCGGGCGTGTCGAGCGGAACCAGAATCTGCGACTGCTGCAGGTGGCGCGCGGCGCTGGTGTCGGTCTTGCCCATCACGATCGCGATCTTGCAGCGCNNCGACGACCACCATTTGCGGCCGTTGATGACGTAAGAGTCGCCATCCCTTTTGATCGTGGTCTCAATGTTGGTCGCGTCCGACGACGCAACCGCCGGCTCGGTCATCAGAAACGCCGAGCGGATTTCGCCATCCATCAGCGGACGCAACCACTTGCGCTTATGCTCCTTGGTGCCGTAGCGCAGAAACACTTCCATGTTGCCGGTGTCCGGCGCGGAGCAGTTGAATACTTCCGACGCCCAGCCGATGCGGCCCATCTGCTCGGCGAGCAGCGCGTATTCGAGATTGGTCAATCCCGCCCCGCGGAATTCGTCGTCTTCATGCTGCGACGGCGGCATGAACATGTTCCACAGACCTTCGGCCTTTGCCTTCTTCTTCAGGTCCTCGACAATCTGGATCACCTTCCAGCGCTCGCCGGTCGCGTCCTGCTGCTTATAGATGGGAACTGCCGGGCGCACGTTCTTGTCCATGAAGGACGTAACGCGCTCGAGCCACTGCTGCTGGCGTTCTGACAGATTGAAATCCATGGCGTTCCTCGCTGACCTCTTTGGGACGTTTTGCGCGGCACTTTCTTCCCCACCCCGCGGGCGCGCAAGACAATTCTTGTCGCTGCTGCCGTGAGGAAACGAGAAGACAGGCTCCGCCGGGAAGGTCACCGCGCTGGCTTCCCCGACGATCAATCAATCGTTTCATACAAATGTTTGAATTGCAACCCGGCGCAAACTGGCAGAATATTACGCTGAGATGTCAACGGATCAGACGAGGCATGCAATTCTGACGGCCGCCGAGCGGCTGTGCGCCGACAACAGTTTCGGCGACGTGACGCTGCGCGACATCGTCGCGGCGGCAAACGTCAATCTCGCGGCGATCAACTATCACTTCGGTTCGAAGGACGCGCTGCTCGCCGAGATCTACATCGCCTGCAGCATTGCGCTGAACCGCGAGCGGCTCGCTGCACTCAAGATCGCGGAAGATGCAGGACAGGGCCGCGCCCGGCCGGACGAGGTGCTGCGCGCGCTGATCGAGCCGCTGCTGCGCGGCTGCCTCGATCCCGACCGCCAACGCTCGGCCTCCTCGCGCTTCATGATCCGCGCGTCGATGGAATCGATTCCGACGTTCCGCCGGATCAAGAACAAGGAAGTGGATCACCTGCGGCGCTTCGCCGAGGCGATGAAACGCGCCCTGCCCGAGCGCGAGATGGCCGACATCTATTGGGGCCTGCACTTCGCGCTGGCGATGGCGCACCAGACCATCAACGACGTCGAACGCCTGACCAAGCTGTCGGATGGCGCCTGCGATCTCACCGACGTCGAGGGTATTACCGAGCGCATTGTCGCGACATCGGTGATGACTCTGACCGGTGACGCGCAAACGGAACGCGCGACCGCAAAGGCGGCCGCGCGTCGCAAGTCCTAGCCGCTTCGTTCTAGGTCGCAGGTGCGGCGACCGCACCGGACGGCGCCTTCATCGGCCGCAGGATGTAGAGGAAGATCGCGCCCGAGACCAAATAGAGCGCCGTCACGAGATACATGCTCATCACCGGCGCCCCTGTGGCTTTGTTGATGTAGGCCGTGATCGGCGGGAACGCCGCCGCACCGAGGTTACCGAGACTGCTGATCAGCGCGATGCCACCCGCCGCAAGCCTTGGCGGCAGATATTGGCTGACGCCTGTGAACAGGATCGGGGTCGCGGCCGACTGGCCGATTGCGAGGATGCAGATGCCCGCGAGTGATCCTACGAGACTGCCCTGCGCAAGAATGGACATCAGCAGACCGGCGGCCGCGATCGCTGCGCAGATAAAGAAATGCCAGCGCCGTTCGAGGTTCTTGTCCGAGCTGCGCCCGATCAGCACCATGCCGATCATGCCGAACAAAGCCGGCAGCGCAGCGAGCAGACCAATCGTCATGACATCCGCGATGCCCCACTGCCGGATCAGCGTCGGCACCCAGAACACCATCGTGTATGTCGCCCCTAACAGCAGGAAGTAAACGAGCGACAGCATGTAGACGCGCGGGTCCGCCAACATCGACCACAGCGATCCATGCGACTGCGCGGGCGCAGCGTGCGGATCGTTGTCGAGATGCTGGCGCAGCAGCGCCTTTTCGCCATCGGTCAGCCAGTTCGCCTGTTCGGGTTTATCCTTCAGGTAGAAGTAAGCGTAGATGCCGAGGAACGAGGCCGGCAGGCCCTGCACCAGGAACAGCCACTGCCAGCCGCGGTAGCCGGCCATGCCGTCCATGTACTTCATGATCGCGCCGGAGACCGGTCCCGCGATCAGGTACGCGAACGATGCGGCCGTCATGAAGATCGCGATGGCTTTGCAGCGGCGTGCTGACGGATACCAGTACGTCAGATAAAGAATGATGCCCGGAAAGAACCCGGCTTCGAACGCACCCAGCAGAAATCGCAGGATGTAGAACTGCGTCGTCGTCTGCACGAACATCATGCCGGCAGCGCACAGGCCCCAGCAGAACATGATGCGCAGCAGCGTTTTCCGCGCGCCGATCTTCTCCAGCATCAAATTGCTGGGTACTTCGAACAGGAAGTAGCCGATGAAGAAAATGCCCGCGCCGAGCGCGTAGGCCTCGTCGCTGAACGGCAGCGACTGCTTCATCTGCAACTGGGCAAAGCCGATATTGATGCGATCGAGGAAAGCGATGACATAGCAGACGAACAGCAGCGGCAGGAGATGCCAGCTGACTTTCGAGAACAGCGCCTCATCGGCGGCGCTACCGGAAACATTTCCAGCGCTCGGTACTTGCACGGCAGCCATGATCGATCCCTCCCCGTGGGGTTGTCCTTATGACAAGCGTCATTTGGACCCTTGGTGGATCTTCACGCACAGCAGCGCGTACAAAGTGCTTCGTCCGGCTGCTTTGCCATGACGCCTTGATGACATCGTTCATGGCTGCTCGCCGCTTGGCAAGCGCTTCCGTTACTGCATCGCAGCGCGTGCGCGTGTTGCAGGTGCTCTCAGACGCCGATCTTCGGCGGCCTGTGCCGATCGAGACCGATCGCGATGTTCTTCTGCTCCATGTAGAACTCGAACGAGTGGTCACCGCCATCGCGGCCGATGCCGCTCGATTTCATGCCGCCGAACGGCGTCGGCAGATGCCGCACGTTCTCCGAATTGACCCACACCATGCCCGCCTCGACGCCCTGGGCGACGCGATGGGCGCGGCCGACGTCGCTGGTCCAGATGTAGGCGGCCAGGCCATACTGCACATCGTTGGCGATACGGAGCGCGTCGGCCTCGTCGTCGAACGGAATGACCGTCAGCACCGGGCCGAAGATTTCTTCCTGAGCAATCCGCATGGAGTTGGTCGCACCGGTGAACAGCGTCGGGCAAACAAAGTTGCCCTTGCCATCGAGCGCGCGTTGGCCGCCGAACGCGACCTGCGCACCATCCTTCTTCGCCTGCTCGGTGTAGCTCAGCACCTTCTCGACGTGCCGGGAGTGGATCAACGGCCCGATTTCGGTCGCGGGGTCGAGCGGATGCCCGATCTTGATCTTCTCCACGCGCGCCTTCAGTTCGGCGGTGAAAGTGTCGTAGATCGACCGCTGCACCAGTGCGCGGCTCGATGACGTGCAGCGCTGGCCGTTGAGGCTGTAGATCATGAACAGCACCGCGTCGCGCGCGCGCTCGAGATCGGCATCGTCGAACACGACCACAGGATTCTTGCCGCCGAGTTCGAAGTGCACGCGTTTCAGGGTCGGCGCGCCCTGCGCCATGATGTGGCTGCCGGTGACGGACTCACCGACGAAGGCGATCGCCTTGATTGCGGGATGTTCGGTCAGCGCCTTGCCCGCGCTCTCGCCGAAGCCATGCACAAGATTGACGATTCCCTTCGGCAGACCGGCGCCTTCGAAAACCTCACTCATGATTTCCGACAGGATCACCGCCGAGAGCGGGCTCCACTCGGCAGGCTTGTGCACGATCGTGCAGCCCGCCGCGAGCGCCGGCGCGATCTTCCAGGTCGACAGCATGAACGGCGTGTTCCACGGCGTGATCACGCCCACGGGTCCGATCGGCTGCCGCATGGTGTAATTGAGGTGTGTATCGGTCGGCAGCGACACGCCGTCGCTCGCTTCGGGCGCCCTGTCTGCGTAGAAGCGGAAATTCTCGGCGCCGCGCAGCGCAGCCTTCGACATGTAGCGGATCGGCTGACCGCTATCGACGCTCTCGACCAGCGCGATCTCTTCCGAGCACTTCTCGATCCGGTCCGCGATGGTGTGCAGCAGCGCGCGCCGCTTCTCGCCCGGCACGGTCTTCCAGACCTTGAACGCCGCGTCGGCCGCACGCGCAGCCTTGTCGATCTCAGCTGCGCCGCCCGAAGAGACGCGGCAGAGCACGCTGTTGTCGCTTGGATCGAGGTTCTCGAAGCTGTCGTGGCCGGTAACCGCTTCACCGGCGATCCGGTGCGGCACCACGTCGCTCTTGAAACGGGCGAGAGCCTGAGCGGCCTTGCGCAGGTTGTCGGTCAAGGCGTCATTGGCGAGGGGCTTGTTCATGTCGCTTCCCTTTCGGTCACCGCCATATATTTAACACGTTAAATTTCATCCTGCAAACCGCCGATGGCAACAAATCCAGCCTCGGCACGGAGCCGGACCATTTCAGGTGGCTAAACGGGGAACTTCAAGCAAAAGCGCAAGGAAAACGATGGAGCGGGTGAAGGGAATCGAACCCTCGTATTCAGCTTGGAAGGCTGCTGCTCTACCATTGAGCTACACCCGCGCGGCTTCTGATATGCAACGCTCCGGGCCGATTTGCAATGCACCGCAACAGCGTTAACGGGCTGAAATGAGGCGAGGCCAGTTACCGTGTGACCAAATAGCCGATCCCGAAGATCAGCGCCGACAGCGCGAACGCAATGACGAGGACTGCGAGCGCTATGGCGCCCAGTCCGTGCGAATCGAGCCAGTTCTGCAGCTTCCGTCCCAACATCGGCGCGACCATAAAGCCAAATACCGCCGATGCAACCGCGCACGCCGATTTTCGCGTGTTCTTTCCAGCCTCGCCTGCCCGGCTTCACACTCCGGGCCGCATTCGCTAACACGGACCCATGCGGATCGTCGTGACCGGGACCAAAGGCCAGCTTGCGCAGTCGCTCCTTGCCAGCGCGACGGCGGATATCTCGCTGATCGCGGTCGGCCGTCTCAGCCTCGACTTCGAACGCCTGCAATCGATCGCCCCTGCTCTCGCCGCCGCTGATCCGGATGTGATCGTCAACGCGGCCGCCTACACCGCCGTCGATCAGGCGGAGGCGGAGGAGCAGCGCGCCTTTCGCATCAATGCGACCGCCGCCGGTGCGGTCGCGGCTGCGGCGAAGAAACTCGGCGTGCCGGTGATCCATCTGTCGACCGATTACGTGTTCGATGGCAACGCTGCCGCACCCTATCGCGAGAGCGACGCGACCTCGCCGCTCAATGCCTATGGCCGCTCGAAACTCGCGGGCGAATCGAACGTCGCAAACGCGCATGCGGATCACGTCATCCTGCGCACGAGCTGGGTCTACAGCCCGTTCGGGCAGAACTTCGTGAAAACGATGCTGCGGCTCGGCGAGACCCGCAACACCATCAACGTCGTCGCCGATCAACACGGCGCACCGACATCGGCGCAGGATCTGGCGCGCGTCATCGTCGCCATCGCCAAACGGCTTTGCGAAACACCCGACGATACGGTGCTTCGCGGCATCTTCCACGTCACGGGCTCGGGCGAAGCCAGCTGGGCACAGTTCGCGCAGGCAATCTTCGATGACGCCACCGCGCACGGCCGCAACCGCGTTAACGTTGTTCCGATAACGGCTGCGGAATATCCCACGGCAGCCCCGCGGCCGAAGAATTCGCGGCTCAACTGCGATAAGCTCGCGCAGGCTTATGACTTGCGGCTGCCGGACTGGCGCGCATCGACCCGCGCCTGCGTGACGCAACTTCTGGACGGAGCATCGGGGCAATGAAGGGGATCATTCTGGCGGGCGGCTCGGGAACGCGCCTGCATCCCATGACGCTGGCGATGTCGAAGCAGCTTCTGCCCGTCTACGACAAGCCGATGATCTACTATCCGCTGACGACGCTGATGCTCGCCGGCATCCGCGAGATTCTCGTCATCTCGACGCCGCACGATCTGCCGCACTTCGAAAGGCTGCTTGGCGACGGCAAGAAATGGGGAGTCGCGCTCAGCTATGCGGAACAGCCAAGGCCGGAAGGTCTGGCGCAGGCTTACGTCATCGGCGCCGACTTTGTCGGCAAGAGTCCGTCGGCGCTGATCCTCGGCGACAACCTGTATTACGGCTCCGGCCTGCCCGACCTGCTGCAATCAGCGGCGCGGCGCACATCAGGCGCGACTGTTTTTGCCTACCACGTCCCCGACCCGGAGCGTTACGGCGTCATCGCCTTCGACGACAACGGCAAGGCGACCTCCATCGAGGAGAAGCCGGCAAAGCCGAAGTCGCGCTGGGCTGTGACCGGCCTTTACTTTTACGATGCGGATGTCGTCGGCATCGCACGCGGCCTGAAGCCGTCGGCGCGCGGCGAGCTCGAGATCACCGACGTCAACCGCGCCTATCTCGCACGTGGCGACCTGCGCGTAGAAAAACTCGGCCGCGGCTTCGCCTGGCTCGATACGGGGACACCCGATACGCTGATCGAAGCCAGCGAATATGTACGCGCGCTCGAAAAACGCCAAGGCCTGCGCATCGCGAGCCCCGAGGAAGCCGCCTACTCTCTCGGCTGGATCACGAAAGAGCAGTTGCTGAGCCTTGCCGGAGAACTCGCTAAGAGCAGCTACGGCGAATATCTGCGCGATGTCGCGGAAGGCGGCAAGTCGCGCGACTAAGGCGGCCTGCTCCAGCGCCGCCACCGCCGATCGCGTTGCCCGGCATCATCGCAGCACTGCACGGATGGGGCTTCCAATCGTCCAATCGATCTGCAAACTGGCGCGCGCTGAACTTCATGCCGGGGACCGACATATGAAACATTTCATTCGCGCCGTTGCAGCGCTTGTACTCACCGCTGCCTTCGCCGGAAACGCTCACGCACAGGCCTGGCCGAACCGGCCCATCCGCATGGTCGTGCCGTATACCCCGGGCGGCTATACGGATCTGATGGCCCGCCTGGTCGGACAGAAGCTTTCCGAAGCGCTCGGCCAGCCGTTCGTTTTCGAGAACAAGCCCGGCGCCAACGCCGTCATCGGCACTGACACAGTCGCGAAGGCGCCCCCCGACGGCTACACGTTCGGAACGGTGATTGCGGCGCATTCGGTCAATCCTTCGCTCAATCCGAGGCTGCCGTACGACACGATGAAGGACTTCACGTATGTGTCGCTGATGAGCGTGGCGCCGCTAATCCTGATCGCGCACCCCTCGCTGCCGGCCAGCAACATGAAGGAATTCATCGCGCTGGCGAAAGCCAAACCGGGTCAGCTCAATTTCGCGTCGAGCGGCATCGGCTCGGCGGCGCATCTGACCATGGAAATGCTGAAGAGCCGCGCCGGCATCGATCTCCAGCACATTCCCTACAAGGGAACGGCAGGCGCGTTGCAGGACACGATCGGCGGCAACATCAACGCCATGTTCGATGTCGCCGGCCCGCTGATGCCGCAGGTCCGCTCCGGCACGGTGAAGGCCATTGCCGTCACCGCGAAGGATCGCATTCCGATCGCGAACGACATTCCCAACATGGCCGAGCAAGGCGTTCCGGATTTCATCTCCGGCACCTGGGCCGGCATCATCGCGCCGGCAGGCACGCCGAAGGAAATTGTCGATCGCGTCTCCGCTGAAGCGAAGAAGGCTCTCTCCGATCCAGAGTTGAAGCAGAAGCTCGTCGATCAGGGGATCGTGGCGGTCGGCAGCACACCCGACGAACATCGCGCATTTGTCGTCGAGGAGATCGCGCGTTGGAAGAAAGTCATCACCGACGCGAACATCAAGATCGAGAACTGAGCCGCCCTAACGTAAAAATCAAAATCCGGCCGCTGACACAGCGGCCGGATTTTCTATTGAGCATCGTTGGTCAGAAGTTGCCGCTGCTCTTCGAAGGCGAGTGCGTCACCGAACGCACCGGCTCGTTGTTCATCGACGCATAGCTGCCGGTGACAGCAGGCGCGCGCGCAGCCGAAATCGCAGGCGCGCCTTTCGGTCCGCCGACATAGGTTGAATTGCCGGCGCCGGCGGCCGCCGCAAACCCGACGGCAACCGCCGTCGCAATCACTGCTTTCAATGCAAACATAATGTTCTCCTCATCTTGACCGCAGCCAACGGAACGCCGGCTGCCTGTGACGGAGAATGTGAAGCGCAGCGATTGAACTGAAATATCGATGAGCACCGATAAAGATAGCGCCGCTCTATCACGATGCCGGATGCGTTGCCTGTCGATAGGTAACGGGCATTGGTGCCCATAACCGGCTTCTGAGAGGTTTCCGATGACACCGACCGCCGTCGTCACCGATCAGGAGATCCAGATGAAACCATTTCTTCTCGCCGTTTTGGCACTTGCCGCAAGCGCCACCCTCGATATCGGACCCGCGGCGGCGCGCGACTATCCATACTGTCTCACTGGCCGCGACTATGCGGGCTTTGGCGATTGTCAGTTCGATACGCTGGCCCAATGCCAGGCGTCGGCATCGGGGCGTCAGGGCACCTGCTCCGCCAATCCATTTCTCGGATATTTCGACCGGTCCTCGAGCAACGCGCAGATTCGCGGACCGCGGCGCTGAAGCGCGCCGATCGCGAGGCTAACGATCCCTGCGCCCCTGCACCACCGAGCAGGAATACCCGCTGTCGACACGGACGATCGCGCCCGCGCGCAGCGATTGGCCGGACACGGTGCATGACGAGCCGCGTGCCGTGATCGTCATGCGAACAATTCCAGCCGACTCCACGATGAGACTGTTGCCCCGCGCGCTGTAGCGCACGCCGTTGACGGTGCCGCCGTTCGCAACCACTGTGCCCTGATTGCCACTGCCGTAGTCGAACAGCTGCCCCTTCTCGCTCACGTACATATTGATACTGCCCGGTATCGGCGAGCATCGTCCCTCAGTGTTACAAACCTGCATCGTCGGATTTGAAATGATCGTCTTGCCGACCAAACCTTGGGCATGGGCAGTCGATCCGAGTGCGAGCAACGTCAATCCTGCAAACAAGATGCGCATTGAAAATTCCTTGGCTCAATCGGCAGCGTCTAAAATTTTAATCCGCGAGGCTCCGTGCCCGGAGCAGCGTCGCTGGTCGGATCATCCTCAAAACGCGAACGCCCCCGCAAGGGATTTCTCTTCCTCCCGGTCACAAAACTGACTAAGCTCTGACTGGGGATAATGCAGACTCCCCATCAGACGTTGAACGTCCAAGATCTGCGCGACACACGATACTCGTGGAGCACGCGCGTGGACGCTATCGACAAGCCCGGCACTCAGTACAAGGTTGCAATCGTTTGGCGCGGCGACGCCGCTGCGCGCCAGGAAGCGACACCTCATAACAACCGTTTCGTCCGCATTTTTGAAGCGCTCGCGGCTGAGGGCATCGAAGCCACGCCGGCCGTTTACGACGAGACGTTTGCCGATGCGGTCAGAGACCAGCTTTTGACGGCCGATGGAGTTCTGGTCTGGGTCAATCCGCTCCAGCAAGGCAAGACCCGAGAGCAGTTCGATCAAATGCTGCGCGAAATTGCTGTGCAGAGTCCTTGGGTCAGCGCACATCCGGACGTCATCCTCAAAATCGGCGTCAAGGATGTTCTCTACCAAACCCGCCATCTCGGCTGGGGAACTGACACGGATCGTTACATATCTGCGCAAGAGTTGCGTGCGCGTTTTCCGACGCGTCTGCGCACCGGCCCGCGCGTGCTGAAGCAGAACCGCGGCAATGACGGACAAGGCGTTTGGAAAGTCGAAGCCTTGCCGAACGGCCAGGTTCGCGTGCTGCATGCGTTACGCGGCAGCCAGCCGGAGGAGTTGGCCCTCGAGTCGTTTCTGGCGCGGTGCGACGATTATTTCGGATGGGGAGGCTGCGTTATCGATCAGGCATTTCAGCCTCGCCTGCCGGAAGGCATGATCCGCTGCTACATGAGCGGCAGCAAGGTCTGCGGGTTTGGCCATCAGCTGATCAAGGCGCTCGTCCCCCCGCCTCCAAGCGGACCCGACTCTCCTGAAGCGCAGCCCGGCCCGCGCATCATGCACAGTCCCGATGCGCCCGCTTTCCAGACGTTGCGCGAGAGAATGGAGAACGAATGGGTGCCGGCTCTGATCGCGGCCGTGGCGATCGACGAGAGTGAGCTTCCTGCGATCTGGGATGCTGATTTTCTCTACGGGCCGCGAGACGCGAACGGCGCCGACACCTATGTGTTGTGTGAGATCAACGCCAGCTCCTGCTTCGCAGTCCCCGATCAAGCGCCTGCCGCCATCGCACGCTATACGAGGGACCGGCTGACGGCACGGCAACGGACTGCTGACGCAACTCTTGCCTAGAGGGAACGCGCGCATCCGCGCAAACAGCCGCTCCCGGCCCAAATCTTGAGCGGCGCGACCGCTATTTGGGCGCGCCTTTTCTGCAGGCATGCCCGATGATCGCCAAGCCGGATCATTGAGCGCGCGTCATGAAGTCATTTGTGCGGATGGTCGAGCTGTGGGTTCCCGATGCGTCGCGAAGCCACCTGGCCTTTGGTGGCAGTCTTGGAACCGGAAACCTCGAGGAATTTCGCACGCTCAGTGAATCGATCCGGTTTGGTTACGGCGAAGGCCTGCCCGGCAAGGCCTGGCAGTCGGGCCATCCGGTGATCCTGACCGAGTTTTCGAATTCATACTTCAAACGGACAGATGCCGCGAAAGCCGCTGGCCTGACCTGTGCCGTTGCATTGCCGGTGTTCGCCGGCGAGTTTCTGACCGCAGTGATGGTCCTGTTCTGCGGCGACGACGAGAAACACATCGGCGCCATCGAGCTTTGGCACAATGATGAAAACCTCTCTTACGAGATGGCGCTGGTCGACGGCTATTACGGCACGGCCGAGATGTTCGAGTTCAATTCGCGGCACACCAAGTTTCCCCGCGGATTCGGACTGCCCGGCCGCGTGTGGAAGGCTGACCGGCCATTGATCATCAAGGATTTCGCGAATTCGAAAGGCTTCCTGCGCTGGGAGGAAGCATCGGAAATCGGCATCAACTGCGCCATCGGCATTCCCTATGCAATGGGTGACGGCAACACGTGGGTGGTGTCGCTCCTCTCGGCGCAGGCAACGCCGATCGCCAAACGTTTCGAGATCTGGCGGCCGAACGAAGCGCGCGATGCTTTGGTGTTCGAGGCCGGCGACTGCAGCCTCGGTACCGACCTCACAGCGCTCTACGGCAGCAGCCGGATTGCAAAGGGCGAAGGGACGATTGGCGGCAGCTGGGCGACCGGTATGCCCGCCCTGCTCGATAACTTTAATGCCGATCAATCAGCCTATGCGACGACATCGCGGCAAGCCGGACTGGCCCAAATCGTCGCCTTCCCGGTGATCGATAACGCCCGCCTCAAGGCAGTCGTTGTCTGGCTGCTGTGAAGGGTGAGCTCGGGCCGACATTCCTTATCCCGAACACTCAACTGTACCTTGCATTTCGACACCACATAGTAATTTCGCAAGTCGCTTACGAGCGTAAAACATCCGGGTTTTCACAGTCGATTCGGAAATGCGAAGGATCTTGCTCACTTCCGCGACCGACTTCTCCCGCAAATAGATGAGATCGACGATCTGCCGGTGCGCCGGCGACAGGGTGTCGATGCATTGCTGCAGAATGCCGCTCATCTGCTTGCGCTCAATGGCACCTTCAGGCGTATCCCCGGCATCGGGGATTGCACGCACCTCATCCTGATCGATGGTCTCGAACTGACGCTGCCGCAGCGACGAGATCGCCTTGAACCGGGCGATGGACAAGAGCCACGTGGAGACCTTGGCGCGTCCCTCGAACCGGTGCGCGGAGCGCCAGACATCGAGGAAGACCTGGCTGACGAGATCGTCCTCGATCGCGGGATTGCGGACGATCCGCCGGACAAACGCAAGAACGGTCGCGCGATAACGCGCGAACATGATGTGCATTGCCGCCTTATCCCCCTTGCCGATCTGCTCCAGCAGCATCTCGTCGGACACATCCTCTCTGACGATGCGCCGGGAGGCCAATGCACGCGGAGGCGCCGACGCGGCCGGGACGACGGCATAGGCGAGCTGGCCATCCCGCCGCGCGGATACCGATTTTCTGATCTCATGGCGGGGGACAGCCCGGACAGACAGCCGGTACGGCAACTGGGCGGGTAACCGCGCCGCGTTTTGTTCGCCGAGAGAATGCATGACTTTGTCTTTCCACCTGATCCGTTGAGATGGCGGAAAGATGCGTCGCGCATGGCCGATCGCGCCACTCTACGCGAGTGCGCCCTTCTAATCCTCTGGTTTAGGTGGACTGTCCCCGAGGAGGATAGAGCGCGTGCCCGCGCTATGCCAATCAGGCCTCGCCACCGGTCAGGCCCGGCACATCGCGGCGCCAAACGCCGGGGCTCACGCCAACGGCCGCCGAAAACACGCGGGTGAAGTGGCTCTGATTGGCAAACCCCGCCGCAATCGCGATCTGGGATAACGGCAGATCGCGCACGGCCATCAATTCCTTGGCGGTCTCCACGCGCCGGCGAAGCAGCCATTGGTGCGGCGGCAGGCCGGTTGAAATTCGGAATGCACGAGAAAAATGACTGACCGAAAGGCCGAGTTCTTCGGCAATGTCCTGGAGCGAGAGATTTCCGCCGAGATCCGCCTCGAGCCTGTCGCAGGCGTGCTTGACCTGCCACGGCGCAAGACCGCCGCGCTTCGTATCCGCAACGCCAAGTCCGCCATAGGCATGAGCGACGTGGGCGGTGAGCGCGAGCATCATGTGATCGACGAAAAGCTGGTTCGCTTCCGACGGCCGGCGCAATGCCTGCAACATCGCCGTACCGATATGATGAACCGTCTCGTCCCGGAAGCCGGTGCCGTATTGACAGTCGAGCTGACCGATACGGCGCACGCCGGACTGCTCGGCGATCACGTTGAACGCCGCCGCCGGAATGTAGAAGTGCATGGAATGGAAGGGCTTCTCGATCACGAAGCGCGGATCGTATTTCATGTCATAGAGATACGTCGTGCCGGCCACGATATTGGGCTTGGCCACGCACTTGCCCCGCTCCCAGTATTCGCAGTCGGAGTAGTCGCGCAGTTTCAGGCTGACGGCATAAGCATCCTCAGGGACGACCTCACCGCACAGACCAGGGACGGGATTGTCGTCGCGCGTTTCGGTGACGGCCACGTTCACGCCCCGCAAGGAGCGCGTCATCAGCGTCGACGGCGTGTCCTGAAGCCGCAGAAACTCTTTGAGTGTCTGACCGTAAAAGCCGCTTTGTGCCATGTGGCGTCAGCCCATCGCTTCCGCGAACCGGCAGGATGCTTAAGTGCAAAAGGTGACATAATTATCGGCGATTGGCGGCTGACGGTCCAGAAATCTTCCGCGTTTCGTACCGCTGACCGATCGCCCGGCACAAAGCAATTTTCCGAGCGATTTCAAAGCTCTTCCGCTTTGGCGGCCGCCGGCTGCGACGATGGGGGCGCAGCACCAAAGTCTAAGATGCCGCACCGAGGTTGGCGCAGGATCCGACAAATCATGCCCGCTTTAGGAAAGACGACCGAGCCACTCACCCGCTAAAACGCGCGCCAAAGAAGGATCGAAAACGAGGGGTCCATAGCCCTCGATCGAAACAGGCGGTGAGATCAAGCAAGTCAATCAGGAGAGTTGCAAATGGTTGGGATGACCGCCACCGCTGCCGGCTCATCTGCCCCGCAGTCCATACGCCCCTTCGCCATGGATAAAGCTGCCGATCCCGATCGTCCGCTCGTCTTGATCGTGGATGACGATCCGGATATCCGCCTCGCGCTTCAGGAACTGCTGTTTTCCGTCGGGATCGAAGCATGCGGCTTCGGATCGACGCCGGAATTGTTGCAAGCCGATCTGCCGGACAGGCCCGGCTGCTTGATCCTTGACGTTCGCATGCCGGGCGCCAGCGGCCTCGACCTGCAGCAGCATCTCAGCTCGAACGGCAATACGAAACCGATCATCTTCCTCACCGGTCACGGCGATATCGCCATGACCGTTCAGGCGATGAAGGCGGGAGCAGTGGATTTCCTGACCAAGCCGGTCAGGGACCAGACGCTGCTCGATGCCGTCGCGACGGGGATCGAGAAGGACGTCGCGCAGCGCGGCGAAGCGCGCCTCATCAAGCAACACGTCGATCGCTACAATAAGCTGACGCCGCGCGAGCGCGAAGTTCTGCGCGAAGTGGCCAAGGGCCTGCTCAACAAGCAGATCGCCTTCGAACTGAAGATCAGCGAAGTCACGGTGAAGCTGCACCGCGGCAGCGTCATGCGAAAAATGCAGGCGGCCTCGGCCAACAACCTCATCCGAATCTGGGAAATGTTGCCGGCCGACGTTCGAGAGGACAAATCACCCTAGACCAAAGGATGGTTACAATCCGGGCAGCCTTGGACGAGATGAGGGAGTTGGCCATTCGAGGCCATGCTACCGAGAGTCATTCGCTTGTCCCAGGCGCCCCTAGTCGCGATCGTTGACGACGACGAAGCTGTACGAGAGGCCCTCTCCGACCTCCTCCAGGTGCTTGACCTGTCGTGCCGTACTTTCGATCGAGCAGAGGCCTTCATGGCGGACTTCGAGCCAGGCAAGTTCGATTGCCTGATCACCGACCTGAGCATGCCGGGCTACAGCGGAATTGACCTGCTGCGGCGGTTGAGGAGCTTGGGCTCGCCGATCCCGGTCATCATCGTGACGGCCGACGCGAGCCCCGCCACCCGATCGCACGCCACGCAAGAAGGCGCCCACGCGTATCTGACCAAACCGGTCTACAGTAACGAACTGCTCCACGAACTGCAGGTCGTCTTGGACCGCACGAGCGATTCCGCCCGCGGTCGACCGGAGACGCGCTCCGATGGATAACGTTGTCCATAAAGCAGTGACCGGGAAAAGCGAGGAGCCTTACGCCTCTCCGCCGGAAATGGAGTTGTCCGACTTCGCTTCGGAAAGCGTCATCGTCAGCGACGCGCGCGGCGTGATCAAATACTGGAACGCGGCGTCCGAAGCGCTCTATGGATGGCCGGCCTTGGCGACCATCGGGCAGAACTATCGTGTGTTGAACGCGCTCGGCAAGGACGAGCCCGAACCGTGCGGTCCGCTTTTCCGGGAAGACCGATGGGAAGGCGTGGTTCGCCGGCGTCATCTGTCCGGAACGGAGGTCACCGTCGCCGTCCGGCGGTTCGTGCGGCGCGATCCGGCCGGCAAGGTGCTCGACGTTGTCGAGTTCGGCCGTAACGCGCAAGCATCCACCGAAGCGACGATCATACGGATGGACGCCGAGCTCCAGGGCAGCCTTGCTGCGTGCTGGGAGCTCGATACCGCCGATGCGCAACAGGTGCTCGACAAACTTTCAGGGCCCGGCGCTCCAATCGATTTCGATAGCCATCCCGAATGGGTGGGCGACCTGCTCGCTGCGACTCGCATCGTCGCGGTCAACGATCGCGCGGTGAGAATGTTCGGCGCGCATGCCACCCGCGAACAGATGCTTGGCCAGCCCGTCAATTCGTTCTGGCCATGCGAAGGCCGCGCAGACCTGGCATCAATTCTCGACAGCATCATCAGAGATCGTTCGCGCCTCGAATCCCGCCGGTTGGATGGCGGCGGAACCATACGCGACGCCACAGTCAGAGCATGGCGCCTCGGTCAGCCAAATACAGGTCAGCCAGATTCTCAGAACATCGTCTTCGTCACACTCAGTGGCGCAACCAACGATGACCGGACCGCATGGGAGCTGCAGGCGAGCGAGGAACGATATCGCAAGCTGATGCAATATCTCCCGACAGCCCTTTGGCAGGTCGACTCCCGCCGGGTCAGAGAGACATTCGGACGGTTGAGGGCGATTGGCGTAAAAGACATTTCGGCTTATCTCGACCAGCATCCCGAACTTGTCCGGCAAGCGCGAGAAGACGTACGGGTCACCGACGTCAACCGCGAGGCGGTCTTGCTGTTTCGCGCCAACAACGCCGCGGATCTGATCGGCCCCCTTGGCGAAATGTTTACGGCCACACCCGGTCTGGCCAAGCGCATCATGGTTGCTCATTTCGAGGGACACCGGAACTTCATCGAGGAAGCCAGGGTTCGCGCCTTCGACGGCACGATCATCGATGTCCTGCTCACCGTCACCTTTCCGGTGCCGCCGGAGCAGCTCGACATGACTTTCCTCACGATGCAGGACATCAGCCAGCGCCTGAGCACGGCAAAGCAACTTCGCAAGCTGCAGGCCGACTTCACCCACGCCGGCCGCATCGCAACGCTCGGCGAACTCGCCACCTCGATCGCGCATGAGGTCAACCAGCCGCTGGCGGCGATCGTGACCAACGGCGAGACGAGCCTGAGATGGCTTTCGCGCGACGACAAGAACATCGAAAAGGTCACGCAGCTCACGTCGCGCATCGTCGCGAGCGCGCGTCATGCCAGCGAGATCATTCGCCGGATTCGCGGCATGGCGTCGAAGAATGAGCCCGAAAAGCGGCCCGTTTGCTTGAACGGCATAGTCGAAGAAGCGATTATGTTTGTCCGTCACGAGGTCGATCTGAAGTCGATCGTTCTGTCGGCAGCGCTCGCCCCGGACGTCTCCCCTGTCATGGGCGACCGCATCCAGCTGCAGCAAGTCATCATCAATCTGCTGGTCAACAGCGTGCAGGCCGTCTCGCAATCCGAACGCCGGCATCCCTGGATCGATGTCCGGACGTCGATCGACAAAAACGGACGGATCAATCTCTCCGTTCGCGACAACGGGCCGGGCATCGCCGACGGCCACGTCGAGCAGATCTTCGACAGCTTCTTCAGCACGAAGGATGCAGGACTGGGCATCGGCCTGGCGATCTGTCATTCGATCATCACGGCGCATGGCGGCACCATTTCGGGCTCGAACCATCCCGACGGCGGCGCGCATTTTCAGTTTACGCTCGCTCCAGCTGGCTGATCCGCATCGTGCGGTGATCACACGCGCATAGCGTGTTCCCTCCTCCCTATCCCGAAGTACAGGTCAATCTATTCGCTGAGCGTGCGAAGCCATACTCGCAGCACGATACTTCCGCTCAGCACTCTCCAGCATTGTCGCCATCACCGAAGGACGCGGCTCGGCGTCGGAGAGAAGCGATGATCTGGCAATACGTCGTCAGCCACCCCGCAATTCTGTGCCCGCGGTGCGTCGCGGTTCAGATCGCGGACGCATTGTCGGCAGCAATTCAACATTTTTCGCCATCCGGCGGGCAGCAGCCGAAGCAGGTTGCCCTGCCGGTGAAGAGCCGCGGCGGCATCACCCACAAACTCCAGACCTAACACGACAGGAGAGCTCACATGCGACTCGTTATCGTCGGCGCCGGCTTTGCCGGCATGTATGCCGCCCTTTCCGCAGCCCGGCTGCGCGACCTCCAGGGCGTTTCATCGGAGAAGCTCGAGATTGCGCTGGTGTCGCCCGAGCCGACGCTCGTGGTCCGCCCGCGCCTCTATGAGCCGAAACCCGAGACGCTGACCGCGCCGCTGCTCGACGTGCTCAAGGCCATCGACGTGGTCTACGTGCAAGGCAGCGTCGAGACGATCGACACCAAGGCCCGCGCGATTCAGATCGCCAACAAGGGCAAGCAGACATCGCTCTCCTACGACCGCCTGGTCGTCGCTACCGGCAGCAAGCTGTTCCGTCCGAACATTCCGGGCCTCGCCGAGCACGGCTTCAGCGTCGACTCGCTCGACGATGCGATTGCGCTCGACAAGCACCTGCACGGCCTCGCCAAGCGCCCGGCCATCAACGGACGCGACACCGTCGTCGTCGCCGGCGGCGGCTTCACCGGCATCGAAGCGGCAACGGAAATGCCGGCGCGGCTGCGCGAGATCTTCGGCAAGAATTCAAAGACCCGCGTCATCATCGTCGACCGCAACAAGGCGATCGCGCCCGACATGGGCACGAGTTCGCGCCCCGTGATCGAGAAGGCGCTGCAAAAGCTCGGTGTGGAAACCCGCCTCGGCGCCGGCGTCGCTTCGCTCGATGCGTCAGGTGTGACGCTGTCCACCGGCGAGCACATCGAAACCGAGACCGTGATCTGGGCCGCGGGCATTCGCGCAGCGCCACTGACCGAGCAGATCCCGGCCGAGCGTGACAATTCCGGCCGCCTGCTGGTCGATCGCGATCTGCGCGTCCCCGGTGTGCAAGGCGTGTTCGCCACCGGCGATGCCGCCCGCGCCGCCTGCGACGACAACGGCACCTTTGCGCTGATGTCGTGCCAGCACGCAACACGCATGGGCGCGTTCGCCGGCAACAACGCCGCCGCCGAACTGCTCGGCGTTGCGACCAAGCCCTACCACCAGGAGGGCTATGTCACCTGCCTCGATCTCGGCGAAGCGGGCGCGCTGTTCACGACCGGCTGGGACCGCAGCGTCAAGTGGGTCGACGACGTCGCCAAGAAGACCAAGCAGGAGATCAACACGATCTGGATCTACCCGCCGAAGGCCGATCGCGCCGCCGCGCTCGCCTCCGCCGACCCCGAGCGCGTCACCGACGTGACCGGCTTCCTCTGACGCGATCGCGGCCGCGCGTCGTCCTACGGAGCGCGGCCCGCTCGGCCGAGAACCGTCCAGGAATTCTCAACAAGTGCAACAGGAGACAAACATGAGCTTGGCGCAGAAGACAAACATGAGCTTGGACAACACCCCACTACACTTCAGACCGAAACACGATGAGCTGGTCCCGTCGCGCTACGCGCTGAAGATCGGCGACATCGACGTCCTGGTGATCAGCGATGGAGTGCTGTCGCTGCCAACAAAGGTGTTGGTCGCCACCGCCGACCCGGCTGCCCGGCAAGCCGTGATCGACCAGCTGATGCTGCCGCCGGAAATGCTCGATTGGCCACTGAATGTGGTCGTGGTGCGCAGCGGCGGCAAGACCATCCTCATCGACGCCGGGGCCGGAGTGAACGAGAACCTGCCGAAGGCCGGGCAGTTGACCCATCGACTGGAAGCCGCCGGCATCGATCTTGCGGACCTGACCGACGTGGTGCTGACCCACATGCACATGGACCACGTCGGCGGGCTGCTCATCGAGGGCGTGAAGGAGCAGCTGCGTCCGGATTTGCGAATCCATGTGGCGGCCGCCGAGGTCAAGTTCTGGGCGAAGCCCGATTTCTCGCTCGTCTCCATGCCGGATGGTTTTCCGGAGGTTCTTGAATCGACCGCGCAGAAGTTCCTGCGCGAATACCGCAGCTATCTGCGGACGTTCGAGGACCGGGCCGAGATCGCGCCCGGCGTGGTCGCCCAGCGCACCGGCGGCCACACCCCGGGCCACTGCATCGTCCGCCTCAACTCAGGCGGCGAGCGGCTGACATTCGCCGGCGACGCCGTGTTCCAGGTCGGCTTCGAGCACCCCGAAATGCACAATGGCTTCGAACACGACCCCATGGAGTCGGCGCGCGTCCGGGCCGGTCTGCTGCGGGAGATGGCGGAGAGCGGCGAGATGCTGCTGGCCACGCACCTGTCGTTTCCGTCCATCTGCCACGTGAAGATCGACGGCGACGCGTTCCGTTGGATGCCAGTCACCTGGGACTACTGACCGCTGCTCTTAAACAACTGGCGCCTTCGTTCCGGACGAAGGCGCCGACATGAACAGCAACACAATCAGGCTAACAGAAGGGATTCAACAATGTCACAGCGAATGGATTACAACGCAGCCTCGCCGCTTGGAGCGAAGGCACTCGGCACCGTACATGCATACGTTTATCAGTCGGGACTGCCCGTACAGCTTATTAACCTCGCGTGTCTCCGCGTGTCCCAGATCAACGGATGCGCCTTCTGCATCGACTTTCATTCGCAGGACCTTCTCAAGTCCGGGCTATCTGTCGAACACCTCATTCTCGTCCCTGCCTGGCGTGAGGCCGGCAGTGTGTTCGACGAGCAGGAAAGGGCAGCGCTGGCCTGGGCAGAGGCCGTAACCCGCCTCGGAGATGGAGGCGTTCCAGACGAAGCATTTGAGGCGGCATCAGCTGTTTTCAACGAGAAGCAGCTTGCCGACCTGACAATCGCGATCGGCCTGATGAATGCCTACAATCGTATGGCGATCAGCTTTCGCACGACGCCGCTCGCGGTCGTCAAGCACAGCGCACAACAGCGCTCTCCGTTGAGAGCCGCGTCATGATCGTCTGTTCGTGCAATGTGTTGAGCGATCGGGATGTCCGCTCCGCCGTCGAGGCGGAGCGGACTCGGTCGACCAGCCGGGTCTATGGCTGTCTCGGCTGCAGCGCGCAGTGCGGCCGCTGCGCGAGCACCGTCCGCCGACTCATGGACGAGACGCTCGGCAGCGCCCGTGCGTCTTCCTGTGCCGGCGATCTGGGACTACTGAGCAACCCCTGAAGGACGAAAGCAGGGGTGCGCACGCAGCATCGCGTCCGCGCCCTCGCCCCGCAAGCATCACACGAGCAACCGGCATGCCCCTCCCGCGCAAGAAGAAGCTGATCGGTTTGCTGCTGTGCCTCGGCGCAGTGGCGGTCCTCGCCGGCGGCTGGGTCTGGGTCGCGGCGAGCGGCGAGGCGTCGACCGACAATGCCTATGTCCGCGGCGACGTCACCTCGCTGGCGCCGAAGGTTGCGGGCTACATCACAACCGTCGAGGTCGAGGACAACGAGACCGTTCAGGTCGGCGACGTTCTGTTCCGGATCGACGATCGCGACTATCGCGCACGGCTGGCGCAGGCCGCCGCCAACGTCGAAGCCGCGAAGGCGCGCCTCACCAATGTCGACGCGGAAATTCAGCTGCAACGCGCGCTGATCAGGCAGGCCGAGGCCCAGAAACGCTCAACCATCGCTGAGCTTGATCTCGCGACCAAGGCGTTCGACCGCCGCCGCGAACTGATCCGTACCAACGCCGTCAGTCAGGCCCAGCTCGACGAAAGCGACGCAGCGCGAACGCGCACCGAGGCCGGCGTTGCGGCCGCCTCCGCAACCGTCGAAGCGCAGCACCAGCGCGTTGCGGTGCTGGCCACGCAGCGCGAAGCGGCCGTTGCGTCCGTCGCGCAAGCGGAAGCCGCGCGCGACCTCGCCCAGATCGACCTCGACAACACCATCGTGCGCGCGCCGGTCGGCGGCGTCATCGGCAACCGTCAGGTGCGGATCGGCCGCCTCGTTGCGCCGGGCACCTCGCTGCTGGACATCGTTCCGGTCAACGACTTGTGGGTGGTGGCAAACTTCAAGGAAACGCAGATCGAACATATCCGCCCCGGCCAGCGCGCGCGCATCACCATCGACGGCTATCCGAACGAAGCTCTGAAAGGCGTAGTGGACAGTTTCGCGCCGGGTAGCGGCTCCGCCTTCAGCCTGTTGCCGACCGATAACGCGACCGGCAACTTTGTGCGCGTCGTTCAGCGCGTGCCGATCAAGATCAAGTTCGCAGGCAAACCGTTGTCGGCCCGGCTCGTGCCCGGCCTGTCCGCACGCGTCCAGGTCGACCTCGGAAGCGGGTCATGAGTACGGCGGCCGCCATCGCGCCGGACGCCGTAGAACGCGCCGCGACAGGACCGCTTCTCATCACTGGAATTGTGCTCGCCACTCTGACCGAGGCGATTGCAGGCACCGTGCTGTCGCTCGGGCGCGGCGACATCATCGGCGACACCTACGCGACGCCGGACGAGTTCGCCTGGCTGGACATGGGTTACACCGCGCTCAAGCTCACCGGATTCTTCGTAGCGCCCTGGATGATGCACCGGATCGATCCGCTCAAGCTGATCATCGCCGCGACGCTAACGATGGGCCTCACTTGCGGCATCGCGGCCATCAGCACGCGGCTGGATCTGCTCGTAGCGCTGCGCATCATCCAGGGATTCTCCGGCGCAACCCTGCTGGTCGGCGGTCAGGCCATTATCTTTCTCGCCTATCCCCGCGCGCATCAGCCGATCCTTCACGCGCTGTTTGCGATGGGATCGGTCGTCGCGCCCGCCACGCTCGCACCGGCGCTGCAAGGCTGGCTGGTCGACAGCCAGTCATGGACGTGGATTTTCTTCAGCGTCGTGCCGCTCGCCATGACCGCGTCCGGATTGCTGCTGATGGCGGACAGCCCGACGTTCGACGCGATCGAGCGCCGCCGGTTCGACTGGATCGGCCTGTTGCTGCTCTCCGTCGTGATCTTTTGCGTCACCTATGTGCTGAGCCAGGGCAGCCGGTGGGACTGGTTCGAGCAGGCGCGCATCGTCTGGCTGACGGCAATCGGCGCTATCGGTCTTCTCTTGTTTCTCGGCCAGCAGGTGCTCATGCGAGGCGAAGGCCTGCTCGACTTCAGTCTGTTTCGATGCAGCGATTTTGCCTTCGCCTTTATCGTCAGCTTCGTGGCCGGCGCCGCCTTGTTCGGCAGCGCCTACCTGATCCCGGCCTTCGCCGTGTCTGTCCTCGCCGTCACGCCGACCGAGGCCGGTCAATTGCTGCTGCCGAGCGGTGCGTTCTTCGTCGGCGCGCTGCTGCTGGCCGCATACCTCTTCCAGGCTCGCGGGATTGCTCCGTTCGCCACCGTGCCCTTCGGTATCCTGCTGATCATGATCGCGATGTGGATGCTGTCCGGCTCGACCAGCGAAAGCGGCGCCGGCGACATGATGACCGCCATTCTCTTGCGCGGCGTCGGCCTCGGCTTCCTGTTCTTGTCGATCACGCTGATCGCGTTCGGCCACCTGCCCGATCACAACCGCGCCGCCGGCATCGGACTGTTCAATGCGGGCCGCCAGCTCGGCGGACTTCTGGGCGTTGCCGGCCTGCAGACGCTGATCGAACACAACGTCGCCATCAATGCAGCTGTGCTCGGCGCAAATCTCACCGCCGGCGTCTCCGCCGTTAGCGATCGTCTGACGTCGACGACGGCGATGCTTGCCGCACGCGGGATGGACTCCGTCGCCGCCGGCCGCGCGGCGACGAGCCTGCTGGGCCGGACCGTCACCGGTCAGTCGACGGTGATCGCGTTCGACACGGCATTCAATGCGGTCGCGCTGCTGTTCGTGTTCGCCGCGCCCATCTTGGTAGTCATCAAGGTTGGGCTGGCGCGAGGAGCAAAAGCTGCGAGTGCCGCTGATTAGAAATCAGCCGACAAGACGCAGTTCTTTCAACAGCAAGCCCACTAAATCTGAAGTTCGACGAAGGGGTAACAGCAGGTAGCGTTACCCAACCTCACCCTTGAGCTTTCAAGGACCGCTAGGACGGCCAGTCGAGCCGATCACGCAGCCAATGCACTTAGGTAAAACGGGATGGTGGGAGAGGCAGGACTCGAACCTGCGAAGCCATGAGGCGGCTGATTTACAGTCAGCTCCCTTTGCCACTCGGGACACTCTCCCCCGCCGAAAGCCATCGCGACCGCCCCATCCCGAAAACAGGGTGGAAGACCGATCAAGGATGGCTTGAAGCAAGTCGCCCAGTGCTGGGCTCCCGGTCGGGCGCGTTTATGATCGAAGCCTGCCCGTAAAGTCAACCAAGGCTTCGTAAAACCTTCAGAATCCGGGAAATTCGGGCGAAATCGCGAAATTGCCAAGTTTGCCAACGCGTGAGACAAGCCCGCATGAGCGATCGCGACCGAAAACCCCGATTCCAGAAAGGCCGGCCCGGCGCCCCCAAGCGCTGGGAGCGCAAAACCGCAGCCGCAGCCGCCCGGCGTCAGCCCCGGGACCGGGAACCGCTCGACATCGCCATTCTCTATGGCTGGCACACGGTCACGGCGGCACTGGCCAACCCCAAACGCCGGATCCGCAAGCTGATCCTCACCGAAAACGCCGCAAAGCGTCTCGCCGACGAAAAGATCGAGACGCGCGTTGCGCCCGAAATCGTCCGCCCGCAGCTCATCGACCAGCGGCTCGGTCCTGACGCCGTGCATCAGGGGCTTCTGGCGGAAGCCGATCCCCTGCCCTCGCCCGACATCAGCAAATTGCCACGCGATGGCGTGGTGCTGGTGCTCGACCAGATCACCGATCCGCACAATGTCGGCGCGATCCTGCGCTCGGCGGCTGCGTTCGCGGTGAAGGCGATCGTCACCACCGCGCGCCACAGTCCGGAAGCGACCGGCGTGCTCGCCAAGTCTGCGTCAGGCGCACTCGAACTGGTGCCGATGGTGCTGGTACAGAACCTCGCCCGCGCGCTCACGGCGATGAACGAGCAAGGCTTCATGACCGTCGGCCTCGACAGCGAGGGTGCGGAGAACCTCAGCGACGTGAAGCTTGAGAATCCATTGGCGCTGGTGCTCGGCGCCGAGGGCAAGGGCCTGCGGCAGCTCACGCGCGAGACCTGCCGCGTGGTCGCGCGCATGGACATGCCAGGCGAGATCAAGAGCCTCAACGTCTCGAACGCAGCCGCGCTCGCGCTCTACATCGGCTCGACCCGTCTCGGCCTGATGAAATAGTTTTTCTTAGCGCATGATCTGATCCGAAAAACCGGTTCCCACTTTTCGGGATCATGCGCAAAGCAGAACCCGCCCGCCATGGCTGGCGGACGGGTCGAACTCAAATCTGAAAGATCAGATCAGTTGTAGCGGCGCAGCACCGGCGCGTGGTGACGGTGATGGTGCACGCGCGGCGCAACGTGATAGCGCGGCGCATGATAGGCCGGACGCGCATAGACGACGCGCGGCTGGGCGTAACGCACGACCGGGCGGTAGCCGTAGCGATAAGCCGGGCGATAGAGGCCGTGATAGTGACGGCGCGGCTTGAAGCGGTAGACCACCGGGCCGCTCACGCGGGCGCCGTCATAATAGTGATGGCTCGGGTTGGCGTAAGGGCCGCCGGTGTAGCCATGATAGTACGGCTGCGAGTATGCGCTCGAACCGGAGACCGCACGCTCCTGATAGGTCGGGATCGGAGCGAACGCGCCCGGACCGGTATAGGTCGGGCCCTGGTTCACGTAGTAGTATTGCGGCGACGGAAGACGGTCGTAGTTGCTGTACGAATAACCGCCACCGTAGCTGCCGTAGCCATAACCACCGTAAGCGTAACCGCCACACGGATTCGCAAACGCCTGGAACAAGCCGCCACCGCAGCTTGAAGCACACGCGGAATATCCGCAGGCCATTGCAGGCACAGCGGTCACCGTCATCACGGCCACAGCAGCCGCCAGTCCTGTCATCGTCTTACGCATTACTCTCTCCTGTCCGACGTCTTCTTGTTGAAGTTCGCTTTGTTCGATCGCCTCACCGCCGCGGACGCCGCGGCAGATTGATTTCCGGCGCCACGATCACGGGCGGCGGGTTTTGTGGAATGTCCTGCAGCTCGGTCGGCGCGGCGGATTCCGCCGACCACGACCGGTAGAAACTTTCGGCGGGCTGCGGCAGCGCGCGGTTCGCCGGCGGCTCGATTTCAAGCCGGCCGTAGCCCGGAATCTTGCCGGAACTCGGATAGTAGCGGCCCACGGACTTGCCCTGGTAGACGTCCCAGCCGCCGATCACCGTCGGCTGCACATGGACGCCGCGCGCCAGTCCCCAATCGCCTTCGACCACGGCCCAGGATGCATCCCTGCCGTTGATCATGACCGGAACGCCTGCGCGCCCCGGAACAGCGATCACAGGTCCGCTATCGGCCAAAGCTGTGACACTGGCCGTGACCGTCGCCGCCAAAACGATTGCGAGCGCGAGCGCACCACGCATCAGAAAAGTCCCTCGAATGATGGTGCGAGAATACGCGAGCTAGCGCGGCAAGGTGTTAAAGCGGCGGGCCGATCCGCAGGTAAGGCTAACGCGTAAGGATAAATTCGCCCGCAATTGCAGTGGAACGGCAAGAGTTTCGCAACACTGGCAAAGGTTAATCGCCGCGCCGCGCGATCGTTAATCGCAACGTTCAAATCAAGCGGATCGCGTTCGGAAAATGGTGGGAAATGCGGTGCCGGTTGAGAGGATTGAACTCCCGACCTTCGGTTTACAAAACCGCTGCTCTACCGCTGAGCTAAACCGGCGCCGTGAGGCGTTAGCTAGCAGCGCCCCCCGCACAGAACAAGGCGGAAGCGCCCGGCGACAGGCAAAAGATTGCCGCGCCCTAGCGCATCTAAAGGCGGTGGCTGGACAGCTTTCAGGAGCGACGCGCCGGAAAATGAGTTGTCAGGAGAAGTAGGCCAGCATGCACGCCATGTTGGCGACGGCGGCGGCTGTCAGTCCGACCACCAACGTCAAATGCAGCGCGATCACGTCGCGCGACAGGCTCGACAGTCGAATCATCCGAGTCATGCACAAATGCTGACTCCGGAATCGGCGAGAGTCCCGCGGATTGTTTTTTCGCCTGCCGCTTGCCGGATTTCCGATTCCGAGTCCGTCCGACAGATTCGGTTGAGACAGCCTGTGCTAGCGCTGCAGCTTCTCGATGTCGGGGTAAGGCCCAAAGGTCGCGCCCGAGCAAAACGAACTGCCGTCTTCGATCAGCCGATCGAGCCGTCCGCCGACGAACACCACCGCCCTCTCCCGCGTGCCGGTATAGGCGCCGCCCGGGCCCTTCGCGTTGTAGCGCAGGCACGCCACATAAAGTTGACGCCCTTGTACGGTGCGCTGGGCTGGCTCGGCGATCGCCGCCTCGCGGATATCGCGCGGGTCGTTCAGGTAGGTCCGCAGGAATGACGGCAGTTCCGTCCGGTAATTCGAGGGAAACGGCTGCACGCCGCCTAACGTCGAAATACTGCTGAGGCCGAGGTCCGGCGCGCCGCCACCACCGCAACCTGCCAATCCCAGTGCTGCCAGCACAGCCAGCACACACGGTCTCATTGTCTCAATTCTGCAACGCATCTGGAGCAAATCCGCGAAGGGATCGGAATCCTAGGCGGGCTGCCGTTGACAAGGCAAGGGCCCGCCGATTGATTGCCGATTACGGCACAGGTGTCAGCGTAAGCTGACGAATAGGGAATTCGGTGCCGCTGCTTCTGGCCCTTAATAAGGCCGGTGCAGCCAGTCCGAAGCTGCCCCCGCAACTGTCAGCGGTGAGCCGTTGTCCACAATGCCACTGGGCCCAGGCCTGGGAAGGCGGGCAACGGCGTTGATCCGCGAGCCAGGAGACCTGCCTGAGCCCGTCATCCTTCCGTCGCACGGGGCGTGCGAGTGGGGCGGGTATCCGCAGCGGTGACTTCGATGAACCGTTGCGGAGAACCAGGCCCAGGGACAGGTCAATTTCCAAAGCCCCTGGCAGGTTTTCTCGGACGCAAGTGCCCCGGCGTAAGTCGACCGCGCTGCGTTTGAACAGATCGCCCTGATCTCCGCATCAAAAAAACGATGGAGACAGGACATGCGTTCTTATTTGACACCTCAACTCACGAGACCAATAGGACTGCTTGCAGTCTTGCTGGCAAGCTCAGCCCCGTTCGGCGCGGCTCATGCGCAAGGGCAGCCGCCACAGCAACTCCCGACGATCAACGTCGACGCCACACGCCTGTATCAGGGCCCGAGAACCGCCGGACCGGCGAGCCCGAGCCCCGTCCGCAGCAGCGTCAATGACGCCGGAAGCGGCGGCGACGTGCAAACGGGCGACGGCGCACCGGCGACTCTCGGCATCGTCGGCGCAGCCACCACCGTGATCAGCCGCCAGGAGATCGCCAACTCGCCGGCGCAATCGATTCAGGAGATCATCGCTCAAGTGCCCGGCGCACAGGTGCAGACCCTGTTCGGCGGCGTCAACGGCGCGAGGCAATCGGTCGATCTGCGCGGCTTCGGCGCATTTGCAACGTCCAACACGCTGTTCCTGATCAACGGCCGCCGCCTCAACGATCTCGATCTGCAAGGCGTCGAACTGGCTTCGATTCCACGCGACTCGATCGAACGCATCGAGGTCACCCGCGGCAACAGCGGTGCGGTTCTCTATGGCGATAACGCCGTCGGCGGCGTGATCAACATCGTCACCCGTACCGGGCTCAACCAGCCGAACCGGGCGCGCATCGAGGGCGGTTTCGGATCGTTCGATCGCACCGAAGGCGCGGCCTCGGCCACGCTCAGCTCGGGGCCCTTCTCGACCGCGGCCTTCGGCAACATCATCGACAGCGATGGCTATCGGCAAAACAACAAGTATCGCCAGCGCAACGGCACCGGCGAAGTGCGTTACACCACCCCCGGCTTCACCGCTTTCGCCAACCTTTCCGGCGACGATCAGCATATCGGTCTGCCGGGCGGCCGCCGTGTGACGCCGACCACGAGCGAACTGATTACCAACCGGCGCGGCGCAGCCACGCCGTTCGACTTCGCCGATCAGCAAGGGATCAACGGCACGGCAGGCTTCACCAAGCAGCTCTGGACCGGAGGTGACCTGATCGTCGACGGCGGTGTGCGCCACAAGAACTCGCAGGGCGCTTTCTTCGGCAATCTTCCGCTGTCGATGTTCGCTTTCAGTTCGGTCGATTCCGGACTGACAACATACTCGATCACGCCGCGTCTCAGCATCACCAATCCGCTGTTCGGCCTGCCCTCGCGCATCCTGACCGGTATCGACTATTACGACGCCAATCACGATTCGAAGCGCGCGCAAACGCTGAACTCGCTGCCGATCCACACCTACAATCTGTCGCAGCAATCGCTCGGCGCATACTGGCAGCACACGGTCGGCATTCTGTCCTCGACGGATGTGTCGTATGGCGGCCGCATCCAGAACACGGAGATCAGGGCGCGCGACAGATACAATCCGCTGGCGCCCGGAGCATTCGACATTCAGGCCACCCCGCTCAACGACAGTGAAACCCAGCATGCACTTCATGCCGGCATCGAGCATCGCTTCAATCAGTATCTCAGCGTATTCGGCCGCGCGGCCCGTGCGTTCCGCACCCCGAACGTGGAAGAGCGGATCGCGTCCGGACCGAGCTTCGACGCATTTTTCAATCCGATCCCGCAAACGTTCCGGCTGAAGACCCAGACCTCCTACGATTACGAAGGCGGCGTCCGATTGAAGCTCGGCATGCTCGAGATCCAGTCGAGTGTCTACGACATGTATCTCCGGAACGAGCTCCAGTTCGATCCGGTCAACTTCCTCAACCGCAACCTCGATCCGACCCGCCGCTATGGCTCCGAAACCAGCGCAACGCTGCGCATCAACGAGGCGCTGGCGTTCCGTAGCGGCATCGCGTTTACGCGCGCCGTGTTCCGCGAAGGTCCGTTCCGCGGCAACGATGTTCCGCTGGTGTCGCCGTTCACCGCAAGCGGCGGCGTCACCTGGAACATCTATCAGAAGTACCTCGTGCTCGATGCGACGGCTCGTTACTGGAGTTCGCGCCGTTTCGACAACGATCAGCCAAACACCCAGCCGAAGATTCCGGCCAATGCCACCGTCGACCTGCGGCTGAGCGGTGAATACGACCGGCTGTTCTGGTCCTTCACCGTCAACAACCTGTTCGACGTGAAGTACTACGACTACGGCATCGCCAGTGCGTTCACACCGGGCGTGTTCAACGCCTATCCGCTGCCCGGCCGAACCTTCCTGCTGAAAGCCGGCTTCACACTGTAGTGCAAAACAAAACCCCGGAGCCAAGGCTCCGGGGTTTCTGATTCAGCGGGTGATGATCACGCGCGCTTCTGCTTCACCGAGGTCGGCTTCAGCACCGGCTTCGCCATCTTTACCTTGGCGGCGATAGCAGCCTTGCTGGCGTGTTGCTTCTTGTGACGCAGATGCTTGGCCTTGCTCGCCTTCTTCACGGTCAGCTTCTTGACCGGCTTGATCTGCGCCTTGGCGTCGACCGTTGCAGACTTCGTCGCCGGCATGGCGTCGGTCTTCTTTGCGGTGCCCGCGGCGAACGCCGGCGCGGCGAGCAAGGATGCAGCCAGGACTGCGGCGGAGATTGTCTTCAGCATGGGTCAGTCTCCTTCAGATTGTGTGCGATCGCGGATCCGTGAGAACCCGCCGATCTGAGCGAAGGCTAGGCCCCGCCCGCTGAACCCCTTCTGAAACGTCCTGACAGGGCATATTCATCAGACTGACAATTCGTTCATGCCAGATAGCGGCGTGTGAACCGGGATCGTCCCGATTACGACTACCGTCATGCCGCAAACTGCCGGGCGGAATGACACCAGCTGCATGGTGTTTATCCCGTGTCAAACACATCGCCGATCGGTTACGATGGGTTCCGGCCAAACAGGAGGTCTGCATGAGCAGCCTGACCACCAAGCTCCTCCCCAAATTCCTCACCCTGACCGCAACGGCGCTGGCGCTCTCGCTCGCACCTGCAATCCAAACGGCAACCGCCGCGCCTGCCGAAACGCCCGCAACGGCGATCGAGCCCCCGGCCGCCAAGAAGGATGCAAAGGACGCCGCCAAGGCCAAGGACACCAAGACCGCGCCTGCCGCCGCGACGCCGGCCCCGGCCACATCCGATCCGGCCGCCAAACCGGCGGACAAGAAGTCGAGCATCGACAATCCCGCGTTCGTTCGCGGATATCGCGCGGCCTACGCGACCATCTTCGAACGCAATGACTATGCCGGAGCCATCGTCCAGCTGCGTGCGCTTGATCAGGACAACCACGCTGACGTCGCCAACCTGATCGGCTACTCGTACCGCAAGCTTGGCAACTTCGAGGAATCGAAGAACTGGTACGAGCGCGCGCTGCGCGCCGACCCGAACCACGTCAAGACCTGGCAGTATTACGGCCTCTGGCAGGTCGAACAGGGCAACCGGCAGCGCGCCATGGATCATCTGAACAAGATCGGCTCGCTTTGCGGTTTCTCCTGCCCCGAATATCAGTCGCTCGGCGAAGCGCTGGCGACCACCAGCGGCAACTACTGACCCGCTCCTGTCGGGTTCAGGCTGACCATCTCGTCGCCGGCGCCTTGATCAAGGCGCCGGCGTTTTCGTTGCCGCTACGCGTTGACTTTTTCCGTTATAGGAATATAATCATAGACGTCCTGCCCCACATTGAGGGGCGTTCGCGATCGTCACGATGCGCGGGGCGGGATGCGGTGGACGCGTGTGTGCTGTCAGACGTGCAGCACGCAAGCGGACGGGCTGAAGTCGCGTTACCCCGGAGCGGTCGCCCTGCTCCACAGCGGCGGATTACTCAGGTTCGCCCGCCGGGGGTTTCTCGCGAAATAGGCCGTTAAAACCACTGCGTGCGGAACGCCGGGCGAAACCGGCGTGACCGTGGTGACTCTGCTCGTGTGCCAAAAACTCATTTTGCGCACGAGGCTGCGGACGCGTTGAGCGTCCGGCGTTCCGCGCGCCCTCAAGTCAGGGCGATAGACGGGAACGGAATTCGGCGCCCCCGCGCCGCAAAGAACAGGGGTGATCACGCATACCCAAGAACGGAAAAGAACGGCGATGGCATACCTTCCCTCACCCGATCGGCCGTTAACGGCGTCACAAGATGGCCATGCCGCACCCCCGCCTCGGCTTGCCTTTCCCGGAGCAGCCGATATGTCATGGGAGTTCCGCAGGTGGACCCTGACCTTGCAATGACCTCCCGTTCGTTCGACCGGATCGCGTTTGTCGCGAGCACCAGCGCCGAGGCGCAGCAGGCGCTCGAACAGCTTGTCATTGCTTACGGCAATCACGATCCCAAGAAGGCCGATGTCATCGTCGCGCTCGGCGGCGACGGCCTGATGCTGCACACGCTGCATAACAACATGCGCTCCGGCAAGCCGATCTACGGTATGCATCGCGGCACGGTCGGCTTCCTGATGAACGAGTTCTCAGCGCACAGCCTGCGCGATCGTCTCGCCGCGGCGCTGACGACCGAGATCAATCCGCTGCTGATGCGCGCGACCGATACCGACGGCAAGGTGCACATCCATCACGCCATCAATGAAGTGGCGCTGTTCCGGCAAACCCATCAGGCCGCGCGCCTGCGCATCAAGATCGACGAGCGCGAACGGATGGCCGAACTTGTCGCCGACGGCGTCCTCGTCGCTACGCCCGCGGGGTCGACCGCCTATAATCTCTCAGCGCAGGGTCCGATCCTGCCGATCAATGCCGACCTGCTCGCCCTCACTCCCATCAGCGCGTTCCGGCCGCGGCGCTGGCGCGGCGCGCTGCTGCCGAACACGGCCTATGTGACGATCGAGGTGCTGGAGAGCGACAAGCGGCCGGTCGCGGCGGTCGCCGACCACGACGAGGCCCGCAACGTTCAGCGGGTCGAGGTGCTGTCCGACAAGTCCATCGCCATCACCATGATGTTCGACCCGGGCCACAGCCTGGAAGAGCGGATCCTGCGCGAGCAGTTCAGCCCCTGAGCGCCGAGGCCGGCTCCGAGCCTCAACCCTTCGTTAACGATCTCCAGCCTATGGTTAATGCGAGGTATACCGTCCGGCGGCGGCGCGCCAGCGCGTTCGCTCCCGATACGACAGAGCGCGATGATGTATCGGATCGATTTCAACAAGCTGCGCTTTCTGGTGTGCGACGACAACGCGCACATGCGCCGCATCCTGCGCACGCTGCTGCATTCGTTCGGCGCCCGCGAAGTCTATGAAGCCGAAGACGGCGCGACCGCGCTGGAGATGTTCACACACTACGTGCCCGACATCGTCATCACCGACTGGCTGATGCCGATCTTCGACGGCCTCGAACTCGCACAAATGATCCGCCAGCCCGGCGGCAAGGGCAATCCGTTCGCGCCGATCATCATGCTGACCGGACACTCGGAAAAGCGCCGCGTCACTGTCGCGCGCGACGCCGGCGTCACCGAATTTCTCGCCAAGCCGATCTCGGCGAAGGGCCTCTACCAGCGTATCCTGAACGTGGTCGCGAGCCCCCGCCCCTTCATCAAGACCAAGAACTATTTCGGTCCCGACCGCCGCCGCAACATCAACGGAGCCTACATCGGCCCCGAGCGCCGCAACGGCGGCAAGGCGGAAGTGATGCAGCAGCCGTCATTGCTGGACAAGGCCAAGGTCGCCGGATGATCCGCGCGAAGGAACCGGCATGAGCAAGAAGACATCCGATATCAAGGTCGAGACGTTCGCCGACCATCAGATCATTACCCAGCCTAATCCGCTCCGAAAGATGATCCGCCGCGTCGACGAGAAGGACGGCGACGATCCGGTGGCGCGTGCCGAGAAGGCGCTGCAGGAACTGTCCGGCGAATTCGACGGCTGGATGGTCAACGAGTGCGACCGCCTCGCCGCTGCACACACCGCGATGGAAATGAAGGGCGTCGATCCGGAAACGCGTGAAGAGCTGCTGCGCGCCGCGCACGATATCAAGGGCAGCGCCGCGACCTTCGGCTATCCGACCGCCGCCGCGGCCGCCGAAAGCCTCTGCCGTATCATCGAGCACGCGCCGGACTTCGAGAAGGTGCCGCCCGAACTGATCGCCCACCACGTCAATGCCATTCAGGCCATCGTGCGCGAGAACGATCGGATCGATGCGCTCGGCGTGTCGGCTCAGCTCAGCAAGAAGCTGCGCGGCGTTGCCGACGAATACCTGATGCATGTCAACCGCGACCGCCCCGAGCACCTCGAGGCCATTCTCGCACCAAGCATCATTCCGGTGGATTGATTTTTTAGCGTCACGCCGCCGCGTGGGTGACGTTTCATCAACAGTCAGCGTCGATCAAGCTGCGATCAGATCCGCATCGATCGGGTCGGCGTCGATCGCTTCGTCCGCATAAATCGGATCGTTGTATTCGGCCGCCAGTTCGTCGCAGAACAGCCGCGCCTCTTCGCGCGCGGATTCCGTCGCAAACCGCCGCAGCAGGATCAAGAGCGGCTCGGCGACCTCGGCATTCATCTCGCACGTCGTCAGCACCCGCTCGACCATGCGGCGGCGCAGCCGTGAGGCCCCGCCAATCGATGCGGCGAAGCCCATCTCGTCACGCGCTTCAAGCGCGGCGCGGAAGGCCGGATACGTCGATGCCGGCAGACCTGCACGCTGAAGCAGCGCATTCAGTCCGCTGCCGCGGCGCTCCTGCACCAGGGCATAGACCCGCTCGGAGGGAAGATCGGAGAGTTCGACAAGCGCGTCAGCGAACAATTCGATGTTGCCGGACAGCAGCGCCCGCAGGATCAATCCCGCGGTAAGCTGGCCGGTGGCCCGCAGGTGCCGCAGCAGATTGCGCATATCGTCACCGTACGACCGCGCGGCGATGTTCACGGTTGAGCGCTCGCAGGCTTCGGAAACGACACGCTCGGCGCGGTCGGCCGTGAGCCAGGCGCGCGCCGTGACGAATTGGGCCAGCGTCTCGGACAGTTTTCCGACGAGCAGCAGCCGCGTCGGCGCCGGGAGGTCTTCCAGCGCAAGCAGCGCCTCGCGAATGGCCGCGAGATGCCCGAAACGCTCGGCGATCCGGTCGAGCGACAACGGAAGGAGGCCCGCGTGGGGATTTTCGATCAGCTCGAGCACGGCTGCAGCCGACCCGACTTCGGCCATCGCGGCGCAGACGGAGATCGGAAGCTGCATGCGGCGGGCAATCGCGCACTGCACCTCGCCCGATCCGGTGGCGACGATGTCGACGAGATCGGCATCAACGAGAAGCGGCGAGAATTCGAGGATCGGCAGCGCCACCGACGGCTGATCGGTCGACAGCGCCCGTATGATTGCGGCCGGCGCCTCTTCGCTCCAGGCGAAAACCTCAGCCATCGCTTGCCGGACGAGAGGAGACGGGTCATCGAGGAGCATCAACAGCGCGCCTTCCGCAGCGGCGCGGTCATCCTCGGAAAGATCGGAGACGAGCCACGCCCGGGCCAATGCCCGCGTCGCGTCTGCACGCTCACCCGCCGGAGCGGTACGAACCCAACTGATAAACTGCCGAACGATCATGGCTATGCCGGCCTACGCAACTGGACAAAAACGTCACAACTGGACGCTACAGTTACACACGGTAAACCATGACGCTTAACAAAGCGTTCACCATAACCGACTGCGATTATTGATGTTTTATTAACCGGCGGATCGCCGGGCGGCGGGCTCAGCTGCTGTAGATGCCGGTCGGATCGCTGAAGAGATCGAGCGGACGCGCCCTGTTGGTCTCACCGGAGACCTTGGGCTGGGTGGCCTGCGCCGTCAGGGAGTTGTTGTTGCCCCACAGTTCGCTCACCGCTGGCGATACCGGCTCGCTGCGATCGCCCGCCTTGAACAGCGAACGGAATATGGGCTCATCGCGCTGAATCGATGCGACCTGCTGCGGCTGGGCAACCGGCTGCACGCCTTGACGGGATGCAACGGAAATCGAGTTCAGGTCCGGAAATGAACTCAGTTCAACCGGACCACGCGCCGCGGCCACGCGAGCCGGCGCAGCGACAGGCTGTGCTGCCGCTGTCTGCGGGACTGTTGCGGATTGAGCGACGTTGGTCGGCACCGTGCCGTCCAGCGCAGCAATCGCCGTCCGTGCCGTCGGCGAGTTAGCAGCGTTGGCATAGCGGGTGTTCAGCACCGAGTACACTTCGGAGACCGAGCGCGCCCGGCCGCCGCGATCGTAGAAGATCGAGCGGTTGGCGGAGGCCGCGGCCGGAAACAGGTTTGCCGCAACCGCATTCGGGTTGTCCTCGGCTTTGTTGATCAGCCGCGACGCACCGCGCGCACCCATGAAGTGCGCCATGTAGAGTTCACTGTCGGTCGGTCGGCGGCCGATTTCGCCGACAAGCTTAAAGCTGTTCGATTGAGTGAGCACGCCGGCCATCGCCGCGTTCGCAGCCGGGTCGTTGCGCAGCTTCAGGATTTCCGCGCGCACAGCCGGATCGCTGACCTCGTATCGGCCGGACGACGTCCGCGTGATCGCATCGGCATAGTTGCTGTAGCCGAACTTCGCCCCCGCCTCTTTGACGGTGCCGAGCCAGGTCTGTTCGATGAATTGATAAAGGCCCCGCGCCGAGGACGTCGGCGCAGCCGCGGTCGGATTGAGATTGGATTCGATCTTCGCCGCCGACACCAGATATTCGAAGCTGGTGCCGGTCTTGTTGGCGGCCTGCTTGATCGTGCCGGCAATCTCGGCCTTGGCGGGGGTTAAACCCGCCCGTTGTGCAAGCGTCTGGTCGATCGACATGGCAATGCTCCGGCCACACGAGGCCCATGAAGCCAGTCGTACCCTGCGCGCTTATGGTTAATGGCTGGTAAATGCAGGTAAGCGGCGGCCGGTCAGCCGCGACTCAACGCTTGCCGTAGACCGAGGTGGGATCGAAGGCGCGGTCGGCGTTGACGAAAGTCAGCTTGGCACCGCCGCCTTCGCCCTTGCTCACTGCACGATAGAAGCACGACCGGCGGCCGGTGTGGCAGGCCGCTCCCCCCGTCTGTTCGACGCGGATCCAGATCGCATCCTGATCGCAGTCGAGCCGCATCTCGACCACCTTCTGAAGGTTGCCGGACTCCTCGCCCTTGCGCCAAAGCTTCTGGCGCGAGCGGCTGTAGTACCAGGCATCGCCCGTCGCGATGGTCCGGCGCAGCGCTTCGTCATTCATGTGCGCGACCATCAGCACGTCGCCGGACGCAGCGTCCGTCGTCACGCAGGTCACAAACCCGGCCGCGTCGAACGACGGCGCGAACGTCAGGCCTTCTTCGATGTCTTTGGATTGTGCGCTCACGATAAAGCCTTCGCTTCACGAGCATGATCCGGAAAAGTGAGTACCGGTTTTCCGATAAGATCATGCTCGCAGAATAATCCCCTGCGAGGGCTAATCTTAGCGCCCTCGCACCAGGGAGAGGAAACGGGCCTGCTCCTGCGGATTGTCGCGGAAGAGGCCGGTGTAACGCGTGGTCAGCGTCAGCGTGCCTTCCTTGGCGACGCCGCGCACCGACATGCAGGTATGCTCGGCTTCGATCATCACCGCCACACCACGCGGCTGGAGAATCTCGTCGATGGCGTTGGTGATCTGCGCCGTCAGATGCTCCTGCGTCTGCAGGCGATGCGCGAAGATATCGACCACGCGCGCCAGCTTCGACAGACCCACCACCCGCTCCACCGGAGCATAGGCGATGTGCGCCTTGCCGTAGAACGGCATCATGTGGTGCTCGCAGTGCGAGTTGAAGCCGATGTCGCGCACGAGCACAAAATCGTCGTAGCCGGCGGTCTCGCCGAACGTGCGGTTGAGAACCTCGGCGTAATCCTGGCCGTAGCCCTGGAACAGCTCGTCGTAGGCCTCGACGACGCGGCGCGGCGTATCGAGCAGGCCTTCGCGCGCCGTGTCCTCGCCGATATAGGCGAGCAGCGTCTTCACCGCGCGCTCGGCCTCGTCGCGCGTCGGGCGCTTGATGCTGGGGTTGGGTGTCTGCTTGTCCGAGGTGGTCTTGTCGGGCGCTGTTCCGGCCCTGATTTGTTTGATGATCGCGTCCATTTCGACTCCGTTCGACCGGCCCCAAAGGCGCCGGGTGTGTCACCGGGAAGCCGCCTCAGCGCTAAAACGCCGCTGGACGCCTTGCATCCCTCCAGCCTTACTCCAAAAGCTACGGCTTCCGGGCCGGATGGGTTTATTCCTGCAACCTCTGACCTATATAAGATAGCAGGCCGGGCGAGCCAAGGGCAGCCCTGCCCCGCGACCAAGGGATGTCATGCTAAACGACGTCTACACCAAGAGAATTATCGAACTGGCCGGTAACATTCCCCGCCTTGGACGGCTGGCCGAACCCGATGCTACCGCCACGGCCCATTCAAAACTGTGTGGGTCGACCGTAAAGGTGGATCTGAAGATGGACGGTCCGGTGGTGACCGATTTCGCGCATGACGTGAAGGCGTGCGCGCTGGGCCAGGCCTCCTCCTCGATCATGGCCACGCATGTAGTTGGGTCGAACGCCCTGGAACTGCGCGAACTGCGCGAAACCGTCCGGAAGATGCTGAAGGAAAACGGTGCGCCGCCGGCCGGGAAATGGGCGGATATCGCGCTGCTCGAACCGGTGCGGGACTACAAGGCGCGTCATGCTTCGACGCTGCTGACCTTCGACGCGGTGGTCGATGCCATCGGCCAGATCGAAGCAAGAGCCAACGGCAAGGCCCCCGCCGAGGCCTGACTCATAACTACTGCCGTTAATCGATTTATTTGCGGTCGGCTGCGAGGCCGCCGGTCGGCGTCGCTTCGGCTGTTCGGCGCGGGACCGTGATCGTCGCCGTAAAGTCGGCTGGATCGGATGATGCCTCCTCCGCCACCAGCACTTCGGTGTTGATGACGTTGGTGCGGCGCAATTCGCGATGCGACAGCTCGCGCAGCGGCTCCCACGGCGGCACGCTGAGCGCGATGTCGAGCAATTCGCCGGTGCCGCCCATCTCGAACGCAAACTTGGTGAGGCGTCCGACATCGCGCTGCACGATCATTAGATCCTGCGCCGAATAGTTGGATGCCTTGGCGTTATCGACGCGGTCGCCGAGCCAGATCTGATGCACGCGCACATGCGCGCCATCCGGCACGATGCGCTTGTCGCCGGCCAGCATCAGAAATGCACACATCGATTCGCAGTAGGCCTCCGCGAGGATGCCGGAGCGCTCGCCCTGCTGGCTGTGAATGTCGAAGGTCAAACCGACCGCGGTGTGAACGCCGAGCTTGCGCCAGCGCCGGCCGAGCTCGATCGCGTCAAGCACCGAGCCGCCGCTCGAATCGAGCACGATGGTCGCGCCGCTCAAATTCCTGTCGCGAGAGAATTCCTCGAAGGCCTTTTCGGTATCGCCGGTGACGACGCCGACGGCGGCGACCCAGCCTTTGCATTGCTGGCCGCAGATCGTTTTAGCCAGCGGATCGTTGTCGTTGCGATCGTGCCAGGTAAAGCGCATCGGAAGCTTGCGCTCTTCCATGATGGCGTTGGCATGTGCGGAAGTGTCCAGGGTGGCGATGCCAGCCAAGATCATGGTCATAGCGGCGGCGCACACGCGCGCCCAGCCGCCGAAAGACAGCGACTCCAGCAAGTTGGTCCCTTCCCCGCCCCAATCGGCCTTCGCAGGTCGACAACAAATCGGTCACGGCACCACGCAACTGATATGATGCTGTCACGTGATCGTTATGAAAAAACTAACTACGCGGTAGATTCGCGTCCAGTGAACTTTGGTGCAGTGCGACCATACTCACGTGTTCTTCCGCCGCATGTTGCGCATTTGCACTGGAACGCTGGTTCCCTGACGTGGAACACGGCAAAGTGCCGCAAACTTTCGGTGCAGTTGCCTATGGAACCGACAACGCAAGCGATGGAACCGAAATCGCAACACGCAAGCGAGTGTCCGCAGTGCGCCTCGGGACTGTTGGCGCTGCCGCGCAAGGCCGGCCGTGGACTGATCCTCGGCTATCGCTACACGCTGTCGCCGCTGATCGGCTTGAACTGCCGCCACATTCCGACCTGCTCGGCTTACGGCGAGGAAGCGATCATGCGCTTCGGCCTGTGGTCCGGCGGATGGATGACGCTCGCGCGCTTGCTGCGCTGTCAGCCGTGGGGCACGTCGGGCCTCGACTTCGTGCCGAAGCACAAGCCTGAACGCGCACGCTGGTTCTTGCCGTGGCGTTACGCACGCTGGCGCGGCACCAAGGCCATTCCCGATTGAAGCGTCAGAAGCTCGCGCAGGTTTCGCGCACGGTGGTCAGCACCGACTGCTGCTTGAATGCAGTCTTGTAAGCCTCTGCGATTTCGCCAAGCGCCGTGCGCTTTTGCGGATCGTCGCGGAAAGTCACGAGCACAAGCTTGCTCGGTTCGCGGACCAAGCGCGCACGCTCCGTGTCGCGATATTGTCCGCGCGCGTCGATGATCGTCAGCCCATCCGGAAAGCGCGGCGTGATCTCACGTGCCGCGAAGCGTGCGAAATCAGTCTCGCTCACACCCAAGCGGTCACCGATGTTGCGGCCGAACAGCATCTCGGCGCTGACCATCGGCTGCGCCGGTGCAATGCAGACGCCGGGCAGCGACGCGCAACCCGCGAGGCAGGACACGGCAATGACGACGGCAAGCAATCGACAGGGAAAAATCATGGCGGAAAACGTAATGGCATTCCTGAGGCAGCCGCGGCATTTCAAAATCTAGCGGCAAAATCGCGGCACGCCTAGTGAACCGGGGTGCGCTAGCCGCGCCGCGTCAGGAACAGAATGCCGATCGAGAACGCGATCAGGGCGACGGACGTATAGCCGAGCGCGAAGTACATCTCGCGCGCGAACAGCGCGCCGCCGATCGCCGAGCCGAGGCCCTGGCCGATATAAAGTGACGACGTGTTCAACGAGACCGATGCGCCCGCAAGCGCCGGCGCCGCGCCGACCAGCCTGACCTGCTGCATCGAATTGGTCGAAGCGAATCCCAATCCCCAGATGGCGGCGCCGACGAACATCGCCGGCAGGATTCCCGCACCGAGCGCCCAGATCGTCGCGCCGGCCAAGAGCGCGCACATCCAGGTCACCGATGAGCGATACGCGCCCCAGTTGTCGACGACGCGCGAGGCAATGACGTTGCCGACGAAGCCCATCGCACCGTAGATCGCGAACACCGATGCAACGGCCTCCGGGCTCGCGCCCGCAAGGCGTGTCAGCAACGGGCCCATGAAGGTGAACACCACGAACTGGCCCGCCATCTGCGCGCAGGTGATCACGAGCAGCAGCAGGATCAGCGGATTGCGCAGCACATCGCCCCACGCCTTGAGATCGATCGGCACGCCGGCGACGCCGCGCGGCAGTTGCGTCAGCAGCAGAACGAGACCGATCAACGCGAGCGTCGAGATGCCGCCGAACGCCAGTCGCCAGCCGAAATGGCTCGATACATAGGCGACCAGCGGCAAGCCGACGGCCGCCGCAAGCGACCAGCCGAGGAAAACGTACGAGATCAATCCGCCGCGCTTCTCGGGCGGCGCGATCAGACCGATGGTGCCGGCGGCCTGCGGCGTATAGAGGACGGCCACGGCGAGCGTGAGCAGCCGCAGAATCATCAATACGGCAAAGCTCGTCGTGAAGGCCGAGGCGAGATTGCCCACGACCATCACGGCAACGGTGGAGGCCAGCAGCACGCGGCGATCGATCCGGCTTGTCAGCCACGCCGTCAGCGGCGAGCCGATGCACAGCACCGCCGCGCCGAAGGTGATCAACAGACTGGCTTCGCGAATGGTCACGCCAAGGTCGCGCGACAGCTCAACCAGCATGCCCGCAGGCGCGAGGATGGTGGTGCCGGTGATGAAGTTGCCCAGCATCAAGGCGGTGGGCGCGAGGCGATATTCGGAAAGCGACATGAGCCAAAATGTGCGTGGAGGGCCTATATAAGCGACTTCATGCAATTGCATAGAGCCGGTTGCGCAACATAGTCATGCACCGGCGCGGGCTGCAATGACGCTGGAGGTCATCGCGCGCGACGCGTCGCCAGAAGGATGGCTTGCTGTCTAGATCGGCAGATCGAGGATATTCGCCTCCGGCCGCGCCTCGGCAGCCGGCGGCGCACCTTTGTTGGGCGCGGCCGCGGGGCACGCTTCATTGACCTGGGTCATCGCCTGCGACAGGCCGAGCGCCGACAGCTTGACGGCGCGGCGCAACGGCCGGCTGTTATCGCCGAGCGCCGTCAGCAAGAACTCGGCCTCGCCCTTGTCGATGAACGACTGAAAGAGCGTTTTCGACATCGACAGGTACCAGACCTCCTGCCCGACCGCCGCGCCCGTGGGCCGCGAGACGAACTCGAGCGGCGTGGGCCCTAGCCCGGCGAGCGTCAGCCTCGGCGCGAGCAATGCAGCGCCGTCCGTCTCCCGGCGGAATTCGAGAAGGAAGCGCTCCGACGTCAGGCAGAAAGCGCTCCACTGCACCTTGCGAAACGTGTTCTTTGCCTCGTTGCGTTCGATCGCAAGTTTGAAAGCAAAGCGCCGCTGCGATCTGTTCTCGAACTTCCATGACAGATCGATGAAGTCGCGCTGATCGACCTTGAACCGGTACAGCTCCTCGCGCGTGACCGCGTGCATGCTCTCGAACTTGATCGTCTTCGCGAGTTCGTAGAGATCGGGTGAAACGCCCATGTTCAGCATGTAGCTCGCAATCGCCAGATCGGAGCGATCGCGGCTCCGCCGCAGGAACGCGGCCCGCACTTCCGCGGGCGGCGCCACCGGACCGCTGAAGCGCAGGAAGATTTTTCCGGAGTGGACGCCGAACACGACTTCCGGCGACACCTCACGCGTCGTCGCGCCGAGGAACGCATACGAGCACGCCGACGCACAGATCGACCCGCGAACCGCAAGATCGGAGTCGAGCACACCGCCCGCCTGCTTCAGCTTGAGGCACGCCTTGTCGAACTGCTTGTCGGTCTCGCATGCCTTGACGAGGGTGCGTCCGACGCGCGCGGTCGCGTTACGGGCGCGCAGCAGCTTCCCCATCTGCAGCGACTGATCGACGTTGCCGCCCGGCGAGAAGAAATAGATGGGCAGACTCTTGTCCTTGTGCTGCGCCAGAAAGCGGCGCATGCGGCCCGCCGTGCTGCCGTCGATCTGGCCTTCCGCGGCAATCCAGGTGTCGCAACCGCGGCCGCAGGAATCCGGCGCCCCCTTGGCGATGTAGAACATCATATTGGGCGACGGAGGACTTTTCGCCGGCTTGGCGGGCGCGTCCTTGCTCGGGGGCGTCCCCTTGCCCGGAGCAGCAAGCGCGTGTCCGCCGAGAGCGAACGAAGCCGCGATCAGAACGGCGGCGGCCAGATGGGACTGAAACAGTTTCATGACACGACGGAAGCGATGGGCACGGACGAGCCGATGCTAGCCATCCGAACAAAGCAAGTCGATGACGCCACCACATCCGCTTCGACAAATCTCCGCGTGCGTCGCGGGTTGCAGATTACCGTTTTGTGGGAGCAGCGGCATCTCCGCGACGGTAGGCCACCGTCGCAGCAGACATCATTGCCAGAACTTGCGGGCCGCAATCCGGCTACTTCGCCGCCACGAAGAAGAAATCCTCGCGGCCCGGCAGCGAGCCGTAGGTGAACGGCTCCTGCCGCCCGGCGGTCGCTTCCATCACGTCGTCGCGCACGAGGCGAAAGATTTTGTTGATCTCGACGCCGGGCGTCGCCAGCCGCTGCACCAGCGCAATCGCGAACGGCGAATTCTCGCCTTCGCCGTCGAGAGCGGTCTGCCCGTGCTTCGCCGCATAGACGACCAGCGACGCGCCGGAGACCTTCACCTCGCCCAGGCCACGGCCGGCGGATCGCGTCGCAATGCCGCTGTCCGGTGTTCCGGCCGACGCGACCTGCGCTTGTGTCGCAGTTGCGCTCACGGTGACCGCGAACGGGTTGTCGCGGCAGGCATCGAGGATGACCAGCTTGATCTTCCGCGCGCCATCGACGGAGGTCATCACCTCGTCGAGCGAAATACCCTCGGCCCGCATGTCGCGGCCGGGCCCGACATTGGCGTCGACCGGGACCATGTAGTTCACGCCATTCACCTCGATCCCGTGCCCCGCGTAATAGACCACGGCCCAGTCCGCGGTCTTGGCTTGCGCCTGCATCGTCCGTAACGCATCGATCAGGCGCGGACGCGATGCATTGACCAGCAGCGTGACGGACTGGAAACCGATATTACGGAACAGCGTCGCAACCGCCTCGGCATCGTTACGCGGATTAATCAGCGACGGCATGTTCTTGTTCATGTAGGTCGTGTTGCCGATCACGAGCGCGATCCGCCGCCCCTGCGACGCGGCCATCGCCTGAACCTGCTCGGCGGGAAGCGGCTTGGTGAGGATCGGCGCCGCGATCGCGGGCGTCGGAATTGACGTCAGGCCGGCCGCCTTCGACGGCGCGGCGGGGATCGGCGGCGGCGCCTGCCCGGAATCGAACGACGCCAGCCGCGCACGCGCCGTTTCGCGTGCCCCGTCGACGTCGCCCGTCCAGCGCGATTCAACGGCCTTGGCAAAATCGGCGCGGGCCCGCTCCGCATCGCCCATCTTCTCGTAGGTCAGTCCCCGCCCGGTCAGCGCCACGATGAAGGTCGGCGCCATCTCGAGCGCCTTGTCGTAGTCGGTGAGTGCGCGCGGATAGTTGCCCATGTAGCGCAGCGTGTCGCCGCGCCGCGCGAGCGACAAAGGCAGCGTCTGGTCCGTGCCGATCTCGACGGCCTTGTCCTGATCGGCCAACGCGCGCGTCAGATCGCCCATCGCCCGCCACACCGATCCACGACTGGCGTAATGCGACGATTCGGATTCCAGCTGGATCGCCGTATCGAGATCGGCGAGTGCGCGCTTGAAATCTCCTCTGTCGCGCCAGACCAGTCCGCGTCCGTCGAACGCGCGCGCCGATTTCGGATCGATCCGGATCGCGCGATCGAAGTCGGCCGCCGCGCGCGCGAGATCGCCCTTCATGGCAAGGCGCTCGCCACGCAGGACATGGTTGTAGGCGTCGGGCTGGATGCGGATGGCTTCCGTGAGGTCGGCGATCGCGCGATCGAGATCGCCCTTGCACGCCGCCCACTGATGCGAACGCGCCAGGTAATGATCGTTCGACGGCGCGAGACGGATCGCCTCGCCGTAATCCGCGATAGCGGAGTCGCAGTCGCCGAGCCTCCCGTGACTGAAGCCGCGCCGGGTGTAGTAGCCGGCACGCTCAATACCATCGGGCGTCTTGTCGATCAGCCGGGTGCAGGCCTCGATGCTTTGCGCCGGCGGAAACGCACGGCACTGCCGCTCCTCCCGGCTCAGCCGGTCGTGATTGAGTCGCTGATCCTCGCTCGTCTGCGCAATCGCAAGCGAGGGAGCAAACAGCAGATACAGCGCGGCAAGGGCTTTCGCCGCCTTCGGGACCATGGCCGCCTCCCGCCAAAGAGCCATTTCAATATGTTAGTCCAAGCTGAGCGGGTTTTGTTCAATCGGCCGGAACCGGGACGATTGCTGCCCTGACGGGGCATGGTGCGCAGTCCACAGCCCGATGCCGCCGCGGGACGCCTCCGGCCCAAAATTTCCTGTTTCCACAGGCACCTACGCTGCTATACAGCGCTCCGTACGTACCGCTTACCTGCGTTGGTTCGCAGGAGTGAGCCACATGGAGACTAAAATGAACGACGTTGCAGGTGGCGCTCAGGTCACTCTCACCTTCCCCGACGGCGCCCAGCGCCAGTACCCCAAGAACATCACCGGCCTCGACATCGCCAAGGGCATCTCGCCCTCGCTGGCGAAGCGCACGGTCGCCATGGCGCTGGACGGCCACCTCGCTGATCTGGCCGACAGCATCACCCGCGATGCCAAGATCGAGTTCGTCAACCGCGACGATCCGCGCGCGCTTGAGCTGATCCGGCACGACGCCGCGCACGTGCTCGCCGAAGCGGTGCAATCGCTTTGGCCCGGCACGCAGGTCACCATTGGTCCTGTGATCGAGAACGGCTTCTATTACGACTTCTTCCGCAACGAGCCGTTCACGCCGGACGACTTCGCCGCGATCGAGAAGAAGATGCGCGAGATCATCGCCAAGGATCAGCCCTTCACCAAGGAGGTCTGGACCCGCGACCAGACCAAGCAGGTGTTCAAGGACAAGGGCGAGCTGTTCAAGGTCGAACTGGTCGACGCCATTCCGGCGGATCAGTCGATCAACATCTACAAGCAGGGTGAGTGGTTCGATCTGTGCCGCGGCCCGCACATGACCTCGACCGGCAAAGTGGGCAACGCCTTCAAGCTCATGAAGGTGGCCGGCGCCTACTGGCGCGGCGACAGCAACAATCCGATGCTGACTCGCATCTACGGCACGGCGTTCGCCAAGCAGGAAGAGCTCGACGGCTATCTCAAGCAGCTCGAGGAAGCCGAGAAGCGCGACCATCGCCGCCTCGGCCGCGAGATGGACCTCTTCCACTTTCAGGAAGAAGGCCCGGGCGTCGTGTTCTGGCACGCAAAGGGCTGGACGTTGTTTCAGGCGATCATCGCCTACATGCGCCGCCGCCTCGCCGGCGACTACGACGAGGTGAACGCACCGCAGATTCTCGACAAGGCGCTGTGGGAAACGTCCGGCCATTGGCAGTGGTACCGCGAGAACATGTTCGCGGCGCAGTCGGCCGGCGACGAGGCCGAGGACAAGCGCTGGTTCGCGCTGAAGCCGATGAACTGCCCCGGTCACGTGCAGATCTTCAAACACGGGCTGAAGAGCTATCGCGAGTTGCCCATTCGCCTCGCGGAGTTCGGCATCGTCCATCGCTATGAAGCGTCCGGCGCGATGCACGGTCTCTTGCGCGTGCGCGGTTTCACGCAGGACGACGCACATGTGTTCTGCACCGAGGAGCAGCTCGCGGCCGAGTGTCTCAAGATCAACGACCTGATCCTGTCGACCTATTCGGATTTCGGCTTTGACGGCGAACTGGTGGTGAAGCTCTCGACGCGCCCCGAAAAACGCGTCGGCACCGACGCGGCGTGGGATCACGCCGAAGACGTGATGGGCAAGGTGCTCCAGCAGATCCAGAGCCAGAGCAGCAACCGCATCAAGACGGAAATCAATCCGGGCGAAGGCGCGTTCTACGGACCGAAGTTCGAATACGTGCTGCGCGATGCCATCGGCCGCGACTGGCAGTGCGGCACCACGCAGGTCGACTTCAATCTGCCGGAGCGGTTCGGTGCGTTCTACATCGACGCCGACTCCGGCAAGAAGACGCCGGTGATGGTACATCGCGCGATCTGCGGCTCGCTGGAGCGCTTCACCGGCATCCTGATCGAGCATTACGCCGGCCACTTCCCGCTCTGGCTGGCGCCGACGCAGATCGTCGTCGCCACCATCACGTCCGACGCAGACGAGTATGCGCAGGACGTGCTGAAGCAGCTGCGCCGCGCGGGGCTGCGCGCCGAAATCGATCTTCGCAACGAGAAGATCAATTACAAGGTGCGCGAACATTCGCTGGCGAAGGTCCCGGCGCTGGTCGTCGTCGGCAAGAAGGAAGCCGAGACGCGCGGCGTCTCGATCCGCCGCCTCGGCAGCGAAGGCCAGAAGGTGATGTCGCTGACTGAGGCGATCGCATCGCTGGTCGACGAAGCGACGCCGCCGGACCTGAAGCGCGCGAAGCTGGAAGCCGCGCAGGCGGCGGAGTAACTGCTTGTCCCGGACGCGATGCAGCGTGCAACGCTGCTTCGCTGATCCGGGACCGTTCCAGATTCCGTGGGTGGTATGGCCCCGGATCAGCAGCGTAACGCTTCGCATTGCACTGCGTCCGGGGCAAAGTTAGACACCTGCTAAACTGCGCGCTCTTGTGATGCCGCGATCAAACCTCGATATGACAAGCAGATTTGCTGGCTATTGAAAGTTCGCCTGATGCCCGACGCCCTCGATCTTCTGAAAACCCGCCGCTCGCTGAAGCCGTTCGACATGAGCGGCCCCGGCCCCTCGCCCGAACAGCTCGATACGATCCTGACCATCGGCTCGCGCGTGCCCGATCACGGCAAGCTGTCGCCCTGGCGCTTCATCGTGTTCGAAGGCGACGGACGCGAGCGCGCCGGCAGGCTCTTGGCCGAGCGTTTCAAGGAACGCAATCCGGAAGCCACCGCCGACCAGATCGAAGTCGAGCGCAAGCGCTTCCTGCATGCGCCACTGGTCATCGCCGTGGTCAGTCGCGCGACTGCGCATCCGAAGATCCCCGAGTGGGAGCAAGAACTCTCCGTCGGCGCCAGCGCGATGAACATCGTCCACGCCGCACACGCACTCGGCTTCGTCGCCAACTGGCTGACCGGCTGGGCCGCGTTCGATCGCCTGACCCTCGATGCGCTCGGCCTGAAGCCGTTCGAGAAGATCGCGGGCTTCATTCACATCGGCCGCGCGGCTGCGCCGATCGAGGATCGCCCGCGCCCGGCGCTCACCGACATCGTCACGCGGTTTTAGTGGAGTCCGAGCCGCTCACCATTGCGGTCGATGCGGAGACCAACGTCTCCGGCCTCTTGATGCTGCCGCCAAAGGCGCACGCGCTTTACGTGCTTGCGCACGGCGCGGGCGCCGGCATGGCGCATTCGTTCATGACGGCGATTGCCAATGAGCTTGCCGCCGTCGGCGTCGGCACGCTGCGCTATCAGTTCCCCTACTTCGAGCAGGGCAAGAAACGCACCGATCCGCCGCCGGTGTGTCATGCCACGGTCCGTGCTGCCGTCAACGAAGCGGCACGCCGCGCGCCGAAGCTCAAGCTGATCGCGGGCGGCAAATCGTTCGGCGGCCGCATGACCTCGCAGGCGCAGGCGCTCAGGCCGTTGCCGAACGTCGCCGGCCTCGCCTTCATCGGCTTTCCGCTGCACCTCGCCAAGAAGCCGGCGACCGAGCGCGCGAAACATCTTGCGGACGTGAAAATTCCGACGCTGTTCCTGCAAGGTACGCGCGACGAACTCGCGGACCTCACGCTGTTTGAGCCGGTCGTTGCGAGCATGGGCAAGGACGCGACGCTGAAGATCATCGACGGTGCCGATCACGCCTTCCATGTGCTCGCGCGCAGCGGCCGCAAGGATGCCGACGTGCTGCGCGAACTGGCGCAGGACATCGCGGCTTGGTCGAAGACACTCTGAACTGCCTTTTCATCCTGCGGGAAGCGTGCTTTTGCGCCATGACAAGCGCGTCGCAGCCATGTAGACAGCGTGGCATACCACCACGCTTTCCTCCCTCCGTTACCGCTGGACTTGAAGCCAATGCTGAATACGCCTCGTGCCCGCCGCGGCATGGTGACCTCGCCCCACAATCTCGCCAGCGAAGCTGGATTGCGCGTGCTGCGCGACGGCGGCAACGCCATTGAAGCGACGGTGGCGATGGCCGCGTCGCTCGCGGTCGTCTATCCGCACATGACATCGATCGGCGGCGACGGCTTCTGGCTGATTTCGGCAAAGGGCAAGCCGGTGATCGCGGTCGATGCCTGCGGTGGCGCGGCGAAGGCGGCAACTCCGGAGTTCTACAAGAGCAAGGGTCTCTCTTCGATTCCGCAGCGTGGTCCGCTCGCGGCGAACACGGTCGCGGGCACGCTTTCCGGCTGGGATGAAGTGCTGAAGATCAGCGCCGGCCTCGGCGGCAAGCTGCCGCTCTCGCGTCTGGTCGAAGACGCGGTGTGGTCGGGCGAGAATGGCTTCGCGGTCACCCAAAGCCAGGAAGAACTCACCGAAACAAAACTTCCCGAACTGAAGGACTCGCCGAACTTCACAAAGACCTTCCTGCTGAACGGCAAGCTGCCGAAGGAAGGCGAGCTGATGAAGCTGCCGGCGCTGGCGAACACGCTGAAGCGTCTCGGCAAGCAAGGTGCGTCGAGCTTCTACAGCGGCGAACTGTCGAAGGAGATCGCCGCCGATCTTGCGCGCTGCGGCGCGCCGGTGACTGCCGAAGACCTCGCCGCGCACAAGGCGCAGCAGCGCGCGCCGCTCTCGGTCAACGTCAAGGGCGCTTCGCTCTACAACTTCCCGCCGCCGACGCAGGGCCTCGCCTCGCTGATGATCCTTGCGCTGTTCGAACGGCTCGGCATCAAGGATGCGAACGGCTTCGACTATCTGCACGGCATCATCGAAGCGACCAAGCAGGCGTTCCTCGTGCGCGACCGCATCATCGGCGATCCGGGCTCGATGACGGAGAAGCCGGAAGCGTATCTGCAATCCGCCAAGCTCGACGAACTCGCGAAGAAGATCAACCGCAAGACTGCCCTGCCCTGGCCGTATCCGACCAATCCCGGCGATACGGTGTGGCTCGGCGCCATCGACGGCAACGGCCTCGCGGTGTCGTTCATTCAAAGCATCTACTTCGAGTTCGGCTCGGGCTGCGTGCTCGAGAACGCCGGGCTCGTCTGGCAGAACCGCGGCTCGAGCTTCTTCCTCGAAGGCAAAGGCCCGCGCGTGATCGGTCCGGGCCGCAAGCCGTTCCACACCCTCAATCCGGCGCTCGCTCTGTTCGAAGACGGACGCCGCATGGTCTACGGCACCATGGGCGGCGAAGGTCAGCCGCAGACGCAATCGGCGGTGTTCAGCCGCTACGCCATGTACGGCCAGGGTCTGCAGGCGGCCGTCACCGCGCCGCGCTGGCTGCTCGGGCGGACATGGGGCGCGGAGAGCGTCACGCTGAAACTCGAGAGCCGCTTCGATCCGAAGCTGATCGAGCAGATGCGCGCGGCCGGTCACGATATCGAGGTGCTTCCCGACTTCACCTCGACCATGGGCCACGCCGGTGCGATCGTGCTCTATCCGGACGGCAAGTTTGAAGGTGCCACCGATCCGCGCAGCGACGGCGCGGCGATGGGGTTCTGAGGTCTGTCATTCCGGGACGCCCGGAGGGCGGGCCCGGAATCCATACGCCGCAGCAGACATTTGGCGAAGATCAACAATGGCTCTGCGACGGCAAATCCCAATGAGCACCGGGGTTATGGATTCCGGGCTCGCTCGCTTTGCTCGCGCCCCGGAATGACGACAACTACCTCAGCGCCTTCATCGTGCGCTCAGCGCGCGCGGTGATCGCATCCCAACTGCCCGCTTCGACCTCGGCGGCAGGCGTCAGCCACGAGCCGCCGACGGCAATCACATTCGGCTCGGCGAGCCACTCGGCGGCGTTGGCGTCACCGATGCCGCCGGTCGGACAAAAGCGAACGTGCGGGAACGGCCCCGCCAGCGCGCGCAACATCGGAATTCCGCCCGCGGGTCCAGCGGGAAAGAACTTCATCGTGGTGAGGCCGACCATCTGCACCGCCATCAATTCCGATGCGGTCGCGACCCCCGGCAGGAACGGAAACCCAAACTCGACCGCAGTCGCGAGCAATTCCGGCGATGCGCCGGGACTAACCGCAAATTTTGCGCCGAGCGACATCGCATGCATCAGGTCCTCGCGCCGCGTCACCGTGCCGATACCGACGATCGCATCCGGCACTTCGGCGATGATCCGCTGTGCAGCCTCTGTCGCGACCGGCGTGCGCAAGGTGATTTCCAGCGTCCGGACGCCGCCTTTCACCAGCGCCCGCGCCAGCGGCACGGCATGCTCGACGCGCGCGATCGTCAGCACCGGCACGACCCGCGCCGCCGTCAGCATGTCGAGCAACGCCTGACGCCCGTCCGCCGGCAGCTTCATCGCGATCCCTCACTCACAACATTCTTCGGCATCGCCGTCTCCGGAATGATCGCGCCGGGATGCTTCACCACCTCGCCCGCGAGGCGATGCCCTGCGCGCGCGGCGGCGAATGGTGCAACACCGGCAAGCCGTGCGGCAAGGTAGGCGGCGGAAAAACTGTCGCCGGCGGCCGTGGTGTCGACCACCCTCGGCGCAGAAGTTGTCGGCACGGCCTGCTCGCCGTCGGCACAGCGGACGACGCAGCCCGGCTCTGCGAGCTTCATGACGACCTCGCCCGCCGCCAGATGCGCCATCAGCCGCCCGGCATCCGGCGTCGCGTAGAGCGGCGCGAGGTCCTCGACCGACGCCAGCACGATGTCGCTGACGGAAAACGCCAGTTCGAACGCATGCCGCGCCACGTCGGTCGACGGCCAGCCGCGCGGGCGGAAGTTGGTATCGAAGGCCACCCGCACGCCGCTCTGACGTGCCCTCGCGAGAGCATCGAGCAGGCGCGCGCGGCCGCGCTCGTTGTAAAGCGAGAGCGTGATGCCTGAGAGATAGATCACGTTGTACGCGGACAGCGCACCGAGCAGCGCGGCGGTGTCCGGATGATCCAGCAATATGCGCGCGGCCGAATTCTCGCGCCAATAATAGAACCGCCGCTCGCCGGCCTCGTTGGTCTTGATGGCGTAAAGGCCGGGCAGCTTACCTGCGATGCGCAGCACCCGCGTGGTACCGATGCCTTCCGCCTGCCATGCTTCCAGCATCTCATCGCTGAACGGATCGTCGCCGAGGGCGGTGATGTAGTCCACATGCGCGCCGAGGCGCGCGAGATAGACGGCCGTGTTGAGCGTATCGCCGCCGAAACCGCGCACCGCGCGGCCTTCGGCGTTCTCGCTCAGTTCGATCATGCATTCGCCGATGCAGGCGATGGTCGTCATAACGACTGCCTCGATATCATCGTCATTGCCGGGCTTGACCCGGCAATCCATCTTCTTGCCAGAAGCTTTAAAAGATGGATCACCGGGTCAAGCCCGGTGATGACGATTGCGGGCAACATCACAGCCCGCGAAGAGGCGTGAATACGGAGCTACACATTGACCCTCGGTGGAATCGGCAACCTCGACCACACCATCCTCTTGTGCAGCAAGATGGCGGAAACGCGCGCGTTCTATCGCGACGTGATGCAATTTCCGATCGAGACCGATCTCGAGAACTGGGTCAGCTTCCGCGTCGGTTCATCCCTGCTGACACTGCGCCCACGCGGTTGGACCAATTTCACCGATGGAGAAGCAGCACCCGGATCAGCGTCCGTCCAGCTCGCCTTCCGGGTGCCGCCACCAGCCGTCGATGCCTGCCACGCGGAGCTTGTCGCCAAGGGTGTGCCGGTTCTGCGCGGCCCGACCGATCTGCCGAGTTGGCGTCACCGCACGCTGTTCTTCCGTGACCCGGAAAACAACCTCATCGAGATTTACGCCGAATATTGAGCCGCGGGCGGCGCCGTGCCTTTAGACGAAACCGCACGCCTTGCACCCACGCGTTAATTTGCCCATCCTTGCGCGCAACAAGAAAAGACGAGGACGCGCGCATGACGTGGAAGGTCGGCAAGGTCAAGATCACCAAGGTCGCTGAGATCGAGGCGCTCGGCGGCACGCGCTTCATCTTGCCGCTGGCGACCTATCAAGAATGCCAGAAGATTTCCTGGCTGGCGCCGGCGTTTGCGAACGACGAAGGCAAGCTGCGGCTCACCATCAAATCGCTGATCGTCGAGACGCCGAACCGCCGCATCGTCGTCGACACCTGTCTCGGCAACGACAAGCAGGGCCGCAGCGTCCCGACATGGAACAATCTGCACACCGACTTCCTCGATCGCATGAGCGCCGCGGGCTATCCGCCGGAGTCGATCGACACCGTGTTCTGCACGCACATGCATGTCGACCATGTCGGCTGGAACACGAAGCTTGTCGACGGCAAATGGGTGCCGACTTTCACGAAGGCGCGTTATGTGTTCGCGAAACCGGAATACGATCACTGGCTCGCCGGCAACGGCACGCATGAGCAGCAGAACGTCATCGAGGATTCCGTTAAGCCGGTTGCCGCGGCCGGCCTCGTGGATCTGGTGCCGGCCGATCACAAGCTCACCGACGAACTCACACTGATCCCGAGCTTCGGCCACAGCCCCGGCCATGTCTGCATTCACATCAAATCCGACGGCGAGGAAGGCCTGATCAGCGGCGATGTCGCGCATAGCCCTTGTCAGATGGCGCACCTCGACTGGTCGGCAACGGTCGATTCCGATCCGCTGCAATCGGCGCGGACGCGGCGCGAGGTTTTCTCGCGCTTTGCCGACACCCCGACCCTGATCATCGGCGGGCATTTCGACCCCGGCTACCTCAAGCGCGACGGCGACGCTTTCAAACTGATCGCCATCTAACGCGCTCCGTAATATTCCGAGCGTCGTTTTCGCACCGCAGCGAAGAAAGGCCCGTATTTGAGGCACTTTTGAGCGATCGGCGTAAGGCTTATGCGCTTGCGCCGGTTGAATTTTTCGGGTCCCTGTTCCATGAAAGGCGGCAACAAGAAACCCCGCAGGGAAGGACGATCCATATGAAGTTGCTTCGGTACGGCGCACTCGGCCAGGAAAAGCCCGGAATTCTCGATAGCGCCGGCAAAATCCGCGATCTGTCCGCCCATGTGAAGGATCTCGATGGCACCGCCTACTCGCCCGAGGGCCTGAAGAAGCTCGCCGCCATCGACGTCAATTCGCTCCCCGCCGTCTCCGGCTCGCCGCGCATCGGTGCTCCCGTCACAGGCATGTCGAAGTTCGTCGCGATCGGCCTCAACTTCGCCGACCACGCCGCCGAAACCGGCTCGTCGGTCCCGACCGAGCCGATCTTCTTCCTCAAGGCCAACACCAGCCTGTGCGGGCCGAACGACAACGTCGAGAAACCGCGCGGCTCCACCAAGCTCGACTGGGAAGTCGAACTCGCCATCATCATCGGCACGCGCGCCAAGTACGTGACCGAAGCACAGGCGATGGATCACGTCGCCGGCTACTGCGTCTGCAACGACGTATCCGAGCGCAACTTCCAGCTCGAGCGCCTCGGCCAGTGGACCAAGGGCAAGTCGCACGACACCTTCGGTCCGGTCGGTCCGTGGCTCGTCACCAAGGACGAAGTGCCGAACCCCGGTAGCCTCGGCATGTGGCTCGACGTCAACGGCAAGCGCTGCCAGAACGGCTCGACCAAGACGATGATCTTCTCGGTCGCCAAGGCCGTGTCGTACGTCTCGCAGTTCATGACTCTCTTGCCGGGTGACATCGTCACCACCGGCACACCTCCCGGCGTCGGCCTCGGCATGAAGCCGCCGAAGTTCCTCGAGGTCGGCGACGAAGTCGCGCTCGGCATCGAAGGTCTCGGCGAGCAGCGGCAGAAAATCGTCGCTGCCTGACGTCACAGGATTGCCGCAACATTTCCGAGCCCCGAAAGGCGCGTCATGAAGCTTGTGTTTTCGCCGTCATCACCGTTTGCGCGCAAGGTCCGGATTGCCGCAATCGAACTCGGACTGATCGACAAGATCGAGTTCATCTCCGCAAAGGTCGTTCCCGGTGAGGCGAACGACGAGTACATTCGCGACGTCAATCCGGTGAAGAAGCTGCCGGCCCTGATCCTCGACAACGGCGATGTCATCGTCGACTCTTACGTGATCGTCGAATATCTCGACGAACTCGCAGGCGGCGGCAAGCTCATTCCGGCGTCGGGCCCGACGCGCTGGCGGGTCAAGAGCGATCATTCGATGCTGCAGGGCATGCTCGATTCGATGCTGCTCTGCCGCTACGAAAAGGCCGTGCGGCCCGAGCCGTTCCGCTGGCAAGCCTGGAACGACGATCACTGGAATCGCGTATGGCAAGGCATGGCGCGTTTCGAAAAGCGCATCGATACCCTCTCCGGCCCGCTCGATATCGCGCAGATCGGCGTGGTCTGCGTTCTCGGTTACGCGGACTTCCGCTTTGCCGATTGCGGATGGCGCAAGGCCTATCCGAAACTCGCGGCCTTCCACGAGAAGATGATGCAGCGCGAGTCCGTGAAAATCTCGGTGCCACCGCCGGCATAAGGACAATTGCCATGCTCAAGCTTGCTGCCGCTGCCGTTATTGCATTTCTAGCGGTTGGATCACCGGCCACAGCCCAGCAAGCAAGCACGTCCCGGCTCGACGACATCGTGACCCGTGGCACGCTGAGGGTCGGGACCACCGGCGACTACCGTCCCTTCACACATCTCGTGAAAGAGAACAGTAGCTACGAGGGCCTCGACATCGACATGGCCAATGCTCTTGGCCAGGCGCTCGGCGTCAAGGTCGAGTTCGTACAGACGAGCTGGCCAACGCTGATGAAAGACTTCGAGGCTGACCGCTTCGACATCGCCATGAGCGGTATTTCGATCACGCTGGATCGGCAGAAGAAGGGCTTGTTCTCGACGGCCATCCTGCGCGACGGCAAGACACCGATCGCCCGATGCGCCGACAAGGGCAAGTACGAAGCTCTGAGCGACATCGACAAGCCGGGCGTCCGCGTCATCGTCAATCCGGGCGGCACCAATGAGCGTTTCGCGCGAGCGAACGCCAAGAACGCCGAAATCAGGGTTCATCCGGACAACGTCACGATCTTCGAGGAGATCGCCAACGGCCGCGCTGACCTGATGATGACGGATTCGACCGAGACCCGCTATCAGCAGAAGCAGCATCCGGGCGTGCTCTGCGCCGTGCATCCGGAGAAACCGTTCGACTTCGCGGAAAAGGCCTACTGGATGCAGCGCGATCCCGCGTTCAAGGCGTTCGTCGACCAGTGGCTACACATCGCCCGTGAGAAGGGCGAGCTGAAAGCTGCGCTGGCGAAGTGGCTGGACTGAGCTGCGCCGGAGTATCTGGCAATCGCGGCACGGACTGCTAACCTCCCTGCACCATCTCGTCCGGAGGTTGTCATGGTCGATGCGCGCTCGCTTGTCCTGATCTCGATCGTCTGTCTTGCCGGCCTATCCTCCGCCATCGCGCGCGACGCCAAGCTCCTTGCCGCCGCCGAGCAAGCCAAGCCTGCCTTGATCGAAACCCTTCGCGACCTGGTGCAGATCGAGTCCGGCAGCAGCGACACCGCCGGCCTTGCCAGGATGGCCGATTACCTTGAGCCGCAGCTGAAAGCGGCCGGGATGACGACCGAGCGGCGCAAGACGGTGAGAGGTGCGCTCGCGGATATCGTCATCGGTACGATGACGGGGACCGGCACCAAACGGCTGATGCTCATCGCCCATATGGACACGGTCTATCAGCGTGACATTCTCGCCACCCAACCCTACCGCGTCGACGGCAACAAGATCTACGGACCGGGCATCGCCGACGACAAGGGCGGTCTTGCGGTGATCCTGCATGCACTAAAGATTCTGCAAGACGCGAATTGGCGCGACTACGCCAAACTCACTGTCGTCATCAACCCAGACGAGGAAGCCGGTTCGGTCGGATCGGGCGATATCATCTCCGAGATCGCCGATCAGCATGACTACGTGCTGTCATGCGAGCCATCGGCCCTCAGGGATGCGGCGAGCAATGAAGCGCTGACGCTCGGCACAAGCGGCATCGCCACGGCCATTCTTGAGGTGAAGGGCCGCGCGTCGCATGCGGGCGTCGCGCCCCTGCTCGGCGCCAACGCGCTCGTCGAGCTGTCGCACCAAATCTTGCAGACTCGCGACGTCGCGAAGGAAATTCCCGGAACGCAGTTGAGCTGGACGGTGTCGCAGGCCGGCACCGTCCGCAACCAGATCCCGGAGAAGGCAACAGCCTACGGCGACATCCGCCTGACCGTACCGGATGGACTCGAACGTCTCCGCTCAGCGCTGCAAGCCAAGATCGACTCCAACAAGCTCGTTCCCGGTACTGAAATCACCCTGCGGCTCGAGCCGGGCCGCCCGGCTTTTGTCGGTGGCCCGGCCAGCGTCGCTGTCGCGGAGCAGGCGATGCGCATTTATGCAGAGATCGACCGCAAGCTCGATCTCATTCCCATGACCGGCGGCGGCACCGATGCGGCGTATGCGGCGCGCAACGGCAAGGCCGTGGTGGTGGAAGGCTTCGGGCTTGGCGGATTCGGTTATCACGCCCGCGACGAATTCATCGTCACGGATTCCATCGTCCCGCGGCTCTATCTGGTGACGCGGCTTCTGAACGAGCTCGCGAAGAAATAAGAAACGTAAGAGGAGACCAATCGCATGGTGACGATCGCCGCCACCCAGCCGGCCACGGACGGACGTGTCGAACCAAACCCGTGGCACGCGGTCGCGGATCTCTACCATGCCTATTTCACCGGTCTGATTATGACGCTGGTGACACGGCGGAATACGGCGGACGCCGCCGAATTCGTCTTCCGCGTCTTCCGGCGGCAGCATCATGAACGATTTCTGCCGGGTCTGATCAAGCTCGGCCTCGACAAACTGCCGCATCCGGTCGCCGCCGCGCAGTACCACTATCTCAGCAATTTCATCGGCGGCGTTTCGGTCGAGTACATGTATGAGTCCGACCGCAAGGCCTGGGTGCGTTATCCGCCGCCGCGCTGGATCTGGAAGGGCACGGCGATCTGTGCCATTCCGAGCGAGGTCTCGGCGGCGATGCTGCGCGGCTGGCACGCCCACAACGGCGTCTCGTTGAAAAACCCGCGCATGGGCTTCGTCTGCACGAAGCAAACTGTCGATGGGGAGAACGGGCTCGAAGGCTTCTATTACGAATACGACCGCGAGCTGCAGCCGGAAGAACGGTTGCGCTTCGAGCCGGGGCTCGAAGCACCGCTGTTCGATTTCGCAAAAGCGCCTGCGCTCGCCGGCAACAACTGGCCGAAGGCGCGCCTGGACAAGGCCTATCGCAACTACGCGATGGAATATGTGCGGACGGGATTGCCCGTCGCGGCGGCCCTGTTCGGTTCGGACGCTGCGGCGCCCCTGCTCCATACCAATGGCAAGCTGGTCGGGATGCAGCTCGGCCCTGAAATCGCACCGCATCTCGGCGGGTATCATTCAAGCGGGGTTGGCGACGGTCCGGATGGCTTCGCGCGCCTGCTGCTTGCGCTGATCGAGGCGCAGGGCGACGAGGCTTCGCTCACGCGGGAGGCGGGCAAGGTCGTCGTCGTTCAGAAGCAATGGGGCAATATGGCCGGTCTCGCCGACTACGATCGAAGCGGCCTTGCGGCGTTGTCAGGCATTGTCGACGGACTCGCGGCCGCAACCGACCGGCGGATCACCGTGCAGCTGGATGCACCCGGCGGCCAGCCGGGACCACTGCGTTGGATCATCGGTTATGGCGGGCTGAAGCCGTCCGGCAACGATCGCTATCCGGCCTGATCCGCGCGCATCAAAGCATGCGTGAAATAGCAACAACAATCGCGGCTTGCGTCACAGGGCTAAAACCGGATTAGCTTGCGGCCAACAAAAACATAGTGGGGAAACGCAATGAAGGCCGCCGTTCTGCACACCGTCAATCAGCCGCTCGCGATCGAGGATGTCATCCTGCAGAAGCCAGGACCGCGTGAGGTTCTGATCCGGACCAAGGTTGCGGGGCTCTGCCATTCCGACCTGCACTTCATGGAAGGCCTCTACCCTCACCCGCTTCCCGCGGTTCTGGGCCACGAGTCGGCCGGCGTGGTTGAACAGGTCGGCGCCGACGTCACCTACGTGAAGCCCGGCGATCACGTCGTGACCTGCCTGTCCGTGTTCTGCGGCACCTGCGATAACTGCGCGACCGGCCGCACCGTCATCTGCACCAACACCGACGTGAAGATGCTCCCCGGCCAGTCCAAGCGGCTGAGCTGGAAGGGCGGCGAGCAGATGCATCAGTTTCTCAATCTGTCGTCGTTCGCCGAACAGATGCTCGTGCACGAGAACGCGATCGTGAAAATCCGCCGCGATATGCCGCTTGAGCTCGCAGCGCTGATCGGCTGCGGCGTCATCACCGGCTACGGCGCGGTCGTGAACACAGCCAAGGTCGTTGCCGGCGAGACAGTCGCGGTCATCGGTTGCGGCGGCGTCGGCATGGCGGCGATCAACGGCGCGGCGATCGCCGGCGCCGGCCGCATCATCGCCATCGATACCAACCCGGTAAAGCTGCAGCTCGCAACCAAGCTCGGCGCGACTGACCTCGTTAATCCGAAGGATGGCGATCCCGTCGAGCAGGTGAAGAATCTGACCAACGGCAGCGTGCAGCACGCGTTCGAGGTGCTGGGCAGCAAGAAGACCGCCGAGCAGGCCTTTCAGATGCTGGCCGTCGGCGGCACTGCGACCATCGTCGGCATGGTGCCATTCGGCGAAAAGATCGAGCTGCACGGCTTCGACTTCCTGCGCGAACGCAAGATTCAGGGCTCGTCCATGGGCTCGAACCACTTCCGGGTCGACATGCCGCGTCTGATCGAGTTCTACATGCGTGGCAAGCTGCACCTCGACGACTGGATTTCGGCCAAGCTGAAGCTCTCCGAAATCAACGAGGGCTTCGCCAACATGAAGGCCGGCAAGACGCTGCGCAGCGTGATCATGTTCGACTAAGGCTTGCAGGCCGTCACACAACGGCAAACAGACTTGCCTTACCTGTTGCCTGAGCACTGATTCGCAATCAGGCAACAGGAGCCGGTTTTGACGCAAGCGGACAGACCCTGGTGGCAGACGACAACGATCTACCAGATCTATCCGCGCTCATTTCAGGATTCGAACGGCGACGGTGTCGGCGATCTGCGCGGCATCATCGCGCGGATTCCCTACCTCAAGGAGCTGGGAATCGAGACGGTCTGGATTTCGCCGTTCTTTCCCTCGCCGATGAAAGACTTCGGCTACGACATTTCCGACTATTGCGGAATCGATCCGCTGTTCGGATTGATGGCCGATTTCGACGCCCTGCTCGCTGAGCTTCACGCGAACGGCTTGCGGCTCATACTCGATCTGGTGCCAAACCACACTTCGGACCAGCATTCGTGGTTCGGCGAGAGCCGTTTGTCGCGCTCGTCGCCCCGGAGAGACTGGTACATCTGGCGCGATCCGGACGGGGACGGCGGACCTCCCAACAACTGGCTCTCGGAGTTCGGCGGCAGCGCCTGGACGTACGATCCCGCCACGAGCCAATATTATCATCACGCGTTTCTAGGCTCCCAGCCCGATCTGAACTGGCGCAACCCGGATGTACGCGCAGCCATGCACGACGTCATGCGTTTCTGGCTGCGCAAGGGCGTTGACGGCTTCCGCGTCGATGTGATGTGGCACCTGATGAAAGATGCGCAATTCCGCGACAATCCGCTGAACCCGGCTTACGACGCTAGCCGGCCGCCGTATGAAAGTCTGCTGACTCGCTATTCGGCCGATGTCGACGAGGTGCACGATGTCGTTCGCGGCCTGCGCGAGGTCGTCGACGAATTCGACGATCGCCTTCTAATCGGCGAGATCTATCTGCCGCTGGAGCGTGTCGTTGCCTATTACGGCAACAACCTTGGTGGCGCTCACCTGCCCTTCAATTTCGCACTGCTGACCACACCGTGGACAGCCGCGGACATCGCGGCATTTGTAAAGAGATACGAAGCATTACTGCCGGCCGGCGCCTGGCCCAACTGGGTGCTCGGCAATCACGATCGACGCCGCCTCGCAAGCCGCGTCGGCAAGGCGCAACTGCGCAACGCGGCGATGTTGCTGCTGACGCTGCGCGGCACGCCAACTCTCTATTACGGCGACGAAATCGGCATGATGCACGCCGATATTCCGCCCGATCGCATTCGCGACCCGTGGGAAATCAACGTGCCGGGCAAGGGTATCGGCCGCGACGGCGTGCGAACACCGATGCAATGGTCGTCTGATAATAACGCGGGATTTTCATCGACCGAGCCGTGGCTGCCGCTGGGCGAGAACTGGGAGGCGCAGAACGTCGAAGCGCAAGCTGGAGATAGCGCGTCGCTTATGAACTTCTACCGGCGGCTGATTGCGCTCCGTAAAAAAACGCCAGCACTCCAGCTGGGCGTTTACGACGGCATAGGCTCCGAGAACGGCGCATTGTGGTTCGCGCGCGAATATGGCGCAGAGCGGTTGTGGGTCGCGTTAAATCTGACTGGCAATCCGGCGCTGCTCGAAACAGCGCCGGAGCGGGGAGAAATCGTCATCTCCACATTCGCAGACCGCGACCAGGAGGTCGTCGGGCGGTCAATCGAGCTGCGGCCGAACGAAGGTGTGATCGTTCGCGAGACCGCAGCCTGATCGCCGATTGGGATCTGTTCGTTACTTCTTCTTCGCCGGCGGCGGTGGCGGCGCCGGCTCATCGTCTTCCTGGAGCGCTGCGACCAGCTTGTCGTAGTACTTGGTGACGAGCTTCACGTTGTCCGGAAACTGCACGGACACGGCATATTTCTCCGCCTGCTTCATTTCAGCCAGCACAGCCTGCTTGTCCTTTGGCGGAATCTTCTTGTCGGCCTCGATCGCGGCGATCTGCTGTTTGATGAGCGCCGGCGGATCGGTGAACGCCTTCGACTTCGGCTCGATCCCCGACATCACCAGGCTGACGTTGTCGACGACCTGGCCGTACTCGGCATAGCTCGCGAAACCGTACTTCTTCACGACATCCTCGAACTGCGCGAGCAGCTTTGCATCGGGCTTGTCGGCTGCGCCTTCCGGCAGCTTGTCAGTGATGACGTCGAGATCCTTCTGCGCGGTGATGACGTTCTCGACCTGCTTCTCGGTGAGCGCAATCTGCTTGATCTCGGGTGGCGGAGGAGGCGCAGCCTGGGGAGCGGGCGCCGGCTGCTGCTTGGCTTGCGCAAATGCGGCCTCGAGCGGCATGGTCGCGGCAAGTGCGGCGATAAATCCAAAACTCAAGGCGGCAATGAGGGGGCGACGGGCGACGCGCATGGGCTCTCCTTGGCTAGTCGGGGACCAATCCTTCGATTGGTCAGCGTCAATGAGGTACCGGTTCAAATGCAGGACGGATGATGGCCGCCAAACATGGCTGGATCAACACGGACCTTTGGCGGCAGAATGACGGGCGCCTCGCGGTGAGGCCGGGAGATCGTGAAGTGACCGCCTACACCGGATCCTGCCATTGCGGCGCCGTGACATTCCGCATCGAGGCGGAGCGGATCGACGAACTCACCACCTGCGATTGCTCGCTGTGCGCCCGCAAGAACGCGCTGATGCTGAAGGTGCCGGAAGATGCGCTGGAGGTTCTATCCGGCGAAGAGCTGCTGTCGCTCTNNCCAGTGGAATACGCGACGGGCGAAGCACTACTTCTGCTCCCGCTGCGGAATCTACACCTTCCATCGCAAGCGCTCGGCGCCGGACCATTATGGCGTCAACGTCTTCTGTCTCGAGGCATTCGATCGCGCTGGCATTCCCGTGCGGGCGACCGACGGCGTCGGAATGTCGGTGACGGGTGCAATGCCGCGTGCAGAGTGGGCGGGGCCGCGCGAATAGAGCCCGCAAACCGCTCGAAGCGATCGGCACAAACAAAAACGCCGCCTCCCGAAGGAAGCGGCGCTTTTTGTTCAGCCATCTCACCTGCTGAGAAACGGCGAAATCGTAAAGAGGTTTGTTCTGTCCTTTGCAGGCCTGGCAGCGACCTACTCTCCCAGGGCTTAAGCCATAGTACCATTGGCGCTGA